>VOFC01006976.1_pt1 | contig 48599 bp, 62 predicted proteins | sample 5384161 | NCBI WGS metagenome assembly VOFC01 (sample SAMN12384722, study PRJNA508395) | human gut metagenome | isolation source: healthy gut B | host: Homo sapiens | reverse complement strand
CGCTGCAATACATCCCACACTGAACGGTGAATGTCGATTGACCGGCTAACGTACAAAACAAACACACTATGGCTGAACTGCAACACAAAACACCGCGCAACCCCCGCCGCACCAACCTGCGCCGGCTGCCCGGCTGGCACAGAACTGGCGAGATTTTTTATGCCGTCGGCTTTTTAACAGAATATTGGCTCATCTGCCTGGGCCGCAAGGCTGCCGCCGCGGCGCACGCTGCGCGGGATGCTGCGCTTTATCTTATCTGGCTGCTGCTTGCCCCGGTGTTGGAGCTGGGGCAGGCATTCTGCACCGCGCTGGCCGGGCCGCACCCGCTGCGGAAGCTGGTGCCATGGCTTGCCCCCTGCGCCGCCGGGGTGATACTTTGGGCTGTGGTTGCCCATGGGCTGAACCTGCACTTTACCCTGCAGGTGGAAGTAAACGGCACCGTGGTTGGCAGCGTTGCCACCGAGCAGAACTTTGATACCGCCCGCGCAGACCTCCAGGCCCGCCTTGCCGCCGCACGGCAGCTGGCGGATTCCGATACCGCCGCCCTGCCGGTGCTGGAGCCAACCTATACCCTGCACATCGGCGGTACCCCCATGACAGAATTGCAGCTGACGGATGCTATTCTGCGCGCCAGCGGCAGCTCCATTGTGGAAGGCACCGCAGTGTATCTGGATGGCAGCCTTGCTTTTGTTACGGTAGAGGGCGACCACCTGCGCTGCTTTTTCAACCAGCTGCAGCGGCCCTGGCGCGCCCCCAGGCAAAGCAATGTACGCACCGCATTTCTGCACGAGATCCGGCTGGTGGATGGCATCTATCTGGCGGATTCCGTGCAGCCTTATGGCGAGATCGTTCAGCAGCTGCAAAGCCGCGATCTGCTGCAGGTCAAAACTGTGTACACTCGCGTGTATCAGGAGCCGATCCCCTATGACCAGCAGACGGTGGAACGCAGCGACCTTGGCTTTGGCGTGGTGGAAACCATCCAGCAGGGTGTTGACGGCACCCAGCAGCTGACCGAGGAGATCACCTATGTGAACGGTGTGCAAACTGCCGCCGAGGTAGTACATATTGATATATTGACCCCCGCAGTGCCGGAGATCACTGCCCGCGGCACCCATCTTGCGCCGGGCATGACGGCGGAGCTGGATGGGCACACCTTCATCTGGCCGGTGCCGCAGTACAAGCATGTAAGCCGCTGGATGGGCGGCAGCGACAACCACAAGGGCGCGGATATTGCCGCGCCGCGCGGCACCCCCATCATTGCCTCAGCAAGCGGCACGGTGGTAACAGCCACCTACCACAACAGCGTTTTCAGCTATGGAAACTATGTCATTCTGGACCACGGGGATGGCTACCGAACCTTGTATGCCCACATGAGCGCTTTTGCCGTCAAGCAGGGCGATGTGGTGCAGCAGGGCCAAATCATTGGCTGTGGGGGATACCGGGTATTCTTTCGGCTGCCACTGCCACTTTGAAATGTTTGGTCCCGGCGGGCGGTTCAGCGCGCAGCTGCTGTTCCCCACTTTATAGTGCAGCAACTTTCCATTTTTATAAGGCAACACCGCACAATTCCCGCCTTACGGCTTAAGCACCGCTCCGACGGCTGCGGCACGGCATCTGCGTTGCCAAAATGCTCGATAATGTCGGGTTGCGGTACCCCCCTGATGTCAAGATAGGGGCGAAAACTTTTTAGAAAAAATCGCAAAAAAATAAGCCCTACAAGGCTTTTAGTCAGTTCTGTGAACCGACCTAAGCCTTGTAGAGCTTTTTTACTGCTATTCTTCCAATCCATCAATTTTCTTACGCCGCTTATCACACTGGCATAATCAATATCTGCTGCATACGAGTATTTCTTCCGATATGCTCTCCATAGCACTTGAAGCTGTTCATCTGCTTCAATAATTTTGATAATCTCCTCGGCCTGCTCCTGCAAATTATCCGTTCCTCTCTTGTTACAAGTTGCTGCAAAAGCATCTTTCAGAACAGCCTTATTGACTTTATCTTCGTATGTATCAAGCAGCATCCGTATATCGTAAAAATCTCTCATACGGGTGTTTAAGATGCCCCTCGCTAAAACCGTCTGCAACTTCTCGGCTAATATAGTTTCCAAATTATACGACCATAGACTGATAGAACGATCTTCCAGCAAGAGATCATAATTGAACTCGATTGCCCGTGGGGTAATCACGTCGCCCGTGGAAATATCAATTTTCAAGGGCGTAATCAATCTTCCCACATTGGCATTCATGGTAATGCGGATTCCCGGATACTCCATTTCATCCATGATATTGGAAACATCTTTAACCTCAAAAGAAACACCATCGTCAAGGTCAATATCTTTGACCTGATTGACAACTCGCAAGGCATCCTCCGCAGACAGATTTAGATTCTTCATGCTGGTGTCTATGTCCATCGTGGAACGGTGCGCAACACCAATCATTGCCGTAACTAGTATTCCGCCTTTGATAATGAAGTTATCCCGATATTCTGATTGTGCCAGTCTTTCCAGAAAACGCTCCATCATATAGATTCGCATGAGTGTCCTTGCGTCTGCATTGTTCTGTTTTGCAACGCTCTTGATACGCCCTTTTTATCTGTTCAGGTGTAAATCCCATTTACAGTAGTACCTCCATATAATTTCGGATGATCTTATCCACTCGAAATAGCTTTGCATACTTCATCAGTTTATTAAGGTCCTTATCTTTTCTCCCGACATACGCTTTTAATACTGCATTGAAATCCTGTACTTCTATAGAACTTCTACTCCGCACCAAGTCGCAAATTGTCCGTTCCAAATCGTACATAGGAATTTCATTTCCCTGATTGCTTTTTACGATTTGCTTGCCAACGTCAAGAAGTTCCTTTTTTACTGTATAAACCTTATAGCCATCCTCTTTCAAGCGGTGAACATTATATCCACTATAAATCGTGAGTGTATGAACAAGCGGTTCCCGATCTGTCAGCCCATAATAATAGAACGCTTCATCATGAGAAAACACTCCCATCGGGCAGCGGCGGTGCAGCATTTCTAATTCGTCAATCCAAGTATCTTTTGCTGCGTATACGCCATGTCCGACCTGCTCGTATTCATTGGCCTTTACATATTTATAAAACTCAAATTTCGTTAAACCTACTTTTTTTTGCAAGCTGCGGTGTTAAAATCTCATGTGTTTGAGCCAAATTGTTCATGTTCATCATAAGCGTCACCTCGCCTTCGTGCTTATATTGTATTCCAAATAAGCACGAAAGTCAACGTAAACTTTCTTTTGTGCTTATTTCATTTGCAATATTAGCACATTCGTCCACTCAGCCTTACTTGATGCTCCCTATTCAACGTGCTATACTTAAACCATGAAAAATCAATCAAGGGAAGTGCGTTTGTCATGAACAAAAGACTTGTCACTTACTTTTCTGCCAGCGGTGTCACCGCAAAAGTTACCGAAAATCTGGCAGATGCCATCGGTGCAGACATTTTTGAGATTCAGCCGGAAGTTCCGTATACCAAGGCCGATCTGAACTGGATGGACAAGAAGTCCCGCAGTACCATCGAAATGAGCGATCCAACCTCTCGCCCTGCCATCGCCGCCAAGCGTGATAACATGGACGAGTATGACACCATCTTTATCGGCTTCCCTATCTGGTGGTATATTGCTCCCACCATCATCAATACATTTCTGGAAAGCTACAACTTAAAAGGTAAGACCATCATCCCCTTTGCCACCTCCGGCGGTAGCGGCATGGGTAAGACCAATGAATGCCCCGGTGCAAAACTGCTGCATGGTAAGGTATTCAATTCCTATTCCAGCAAAGCTGACTTGTCTGCATGGGTAGAAACACTCAACCTCTAATAGACAACATTCCTGTGGAATGAAATACCCGCCTGGTCGAGAAGATTTTCTTGAATCCTCTCACCCAGACGGGTATTCTTTTTTCTTATACCACTTCTTCCATCCAATTATGCACCATACTTTTCCAACGCTCTCCGAATCACATCCTCACAGTTGAACTCTATTTTCATCGTTTTGATCGTCATACAGATAAACCATGCTCACAAAAGCATCCACACATTCTTTTGTCAGCCCGCCGATGTACGTTTTCTCGCTGGCCTGCTTTGTCAGAGCGCGGATTTCTTCATCCAGTGCATCGGCACCTCCTGTTCTTCCTTTTTCTGTCCGTATGCTATCCTCAATAGCCAGTTTTTCCGAAAGGGTTTTTTCTTTTCTATGTACACATCTCGCCGCAGCACACCGTCCGCATACGATTCATATAGTTTGATTTGTTCTACCCGAATGGCTTCTGCTTGCAAGTCCTCAATGTCCATGCAGCGCACCGTGACAGACTGCTTTTCCTGCATCCCCTGATTTACTACATCCAGCGCATAGAATACTGTTTTTATCGCACGAGCCACTTTTGCGTTCACCGAATGTTCTCTGTAATAGCCGCCGTAGCATTTAGAGAACTTTCCGGCTGACCGTTTATAGCCGCAATAGAAAACCATTTCCCCATATTGCCTTTCGTGGCGAAGCTGCCGATTACAGTTTCCGCAGCAGATTTTTTCCTTTTAACGCAAAATCATCGCCCACCTTATACTGAATTGGAGTTACGTTACGGATTGCTTTCTGTGCCTGATAGTATTCATCTCTTGTCACGATGGCCGCATGAGCGTTTTCTGCGATGATCCACTTATCCTCCGGGAGCGTCCGAACAGAGGTAGTATCGCCAGCTGGACAAACAGACAAAGCAGATGGTGTGCGGCTATGCCCTCGGACATTATCTTGAGCATCAGCTGCTTATGGACTTGCATACCCTGAACAAGTTTCTGACCATTAAGGACAAGCACATCCTTCTTTACGAGCATAACGCTTTCACATCCCACCTGATGCTGGACAGTGATGAAGTCTATCAAATGACGAAGCGCGGGTTGGACGCGGCGCAGATTTCTGCGGCCAAGCGGATTCACCTCAATCTAGTGCTGGTGAAGTTGCTGGAACTGCATCATCTGGGATACGATCTACGGCACTATCACGCCCAGCACCATGCATTTATCAAGCAACTCAACCTGCCGGAATATTATCGATTTGATGCTGCCGGATGAATCCGTATTCCTGTAATCCTAAAACCCGTAATGAACAAGCCACAACGAGCGTTCATTACGGGTTTTCTGTTATTTCAGTTTAGCGAGGATTTCATCGGCACTCATGCCCTCGGCAAGCAATTTTTTCAGAACGGATTCCGCTTCTGCTTTCTTTTTGCTTCTTCTGCAGCCCTGGCATCTGCCTTTGCCTTCTTTGCTTCCAGAGTGGCCACTTCTTTTCGGCCTTCTTCAGAGTAGACTTCTTCTCTTTCAGGTCAGCCTTCAAAGTTTCAATGTTTGCGGTGATGGATGCAATCTCAGCAGTGAGTGCTTCCTTTTCGGACTGCTTTTCTGCAATCTGCGTTGCGAAATCAGCAGTCACAGTTTTGGGCTTATTCTTGCTTCCTTTTGTTCTGGCCATAAGATATAGAACCTCTATTCTTTAAAAAAGTAATTATAGTATACCATTCAAATAAACGAAGCTCAATTTAACTTAGTTCAATCATGTCTCCCAGTTTCCTGTCCCACTCTTTTTTGGTACAAACGGCATAAGCCCTCCACATGGAAATAGTGTCAACTCAGAAAAATAAACTTCTCCACTAATTTCGTATAAGTCAACTCTCAAAAAAGGTTGCTCTTCAGATAATTTTTTTGCCACGCTTACCATTTTATCGAATTTTATTGGCTTGGAGGGAAGTGCTTCAAATTCAGGATAATCAGCTCTTCCAAATGGAGCTTTTTCCCAATTCATTGTTATAAAGCTAACTCGTGCCGTTTTATGGTCATTCATTCCTTGCGATACGTATAGGTATTTCGGAACGCCATTAAAGCAATAAAACTTATAATCTTTTAGTCCATCACCATGTTCATCTACCATATATTCTTCAGCAAGTATCCTTGGCCGCACATTTTTATATGGCCATTCTCGACTGTACAAATAGAAATTTCTTTTTAACGATTCTTCCAATTGTTTTTTCGCGCTTGCCTTGTCGAGGATCCTCTTATTATCACATATAACAATCGTCCCAGAATCATGTGTTGTTTTAAGCACAAATTTATCTGGCAATAAGTCGAAGTTAATTTCGTCAAATGAATCCCATACACCTAATGTTTTTTTATTATACGTACCCCCCCCGCACACTTTTTCACATATTCCTTTCCCTCATACTTATCAACCATCAGTGTATACTCTGGTTTCCGATTATTAAGTTTTAACCATTGCATTTTTTTCATTAAAAGTTTTTGGCGTTTTCAAATTCAACTTTTCTCCCGTGTACGCTCGATACATCCATTTTAGATATGCAACATCACTCAAATTATCGAGCAAACCCCATCTTTTAAGATAGAAAAAAACAAATGGCTCGGATGTTTAAAAAATTCGATATAGCTCATTTTAACCTCTCCATATAACATAGAACTTCGCAAGATTATTAATATAAATATCTAAAAAGTTTCATTTTTGCTCTCATTTTAATAATCAACAGCGCTAGCAACGCACTAAAGAAGACTGTTAATCCCCATAATACAAATCCATTAAATTCAACTCCATTCCTTACGTTTTGCCCAATATTTAGAATCAAATCTCTTATAGCAATGTGGGAAAAGTAAATAATTGTACTCATTTTTCCAAGATTCTTCACACAAACTGTAACTTGTTTTCCCGTAATACATTTTCTTACGAGAAAATAAACCGTTGGACATATGCATACGTAAAAATCATAAGACAACGACAATTTGTTAATTTTCAAATAGTATATTTCCACTAAGGATAACTCACCTAAAACAACCCAATATAAAAAGTCTCCCGTCCTGTTTCTCATGTTTCCCAAGTATGCACGTGCCAAATGCATCCCAATAAATATAAATGGAATAGATCGAAGCAGTGAGATCAATCCAGTCTTAATAAGGGCATCTATAACCACACTTTGTGGAAATAAATAATAATACGCTTTCCCCCATAAAAAACAACAACCGCACTCAAAACAAATAATCCAAACAAAAGTGTTTTATTCTTTATTCGTTCTGAGAGTGTCTGAACAACTATTATACCGAACAAAAGAGATGGTATATACCATGTTTGAAGACTGTATCCCGTCACAGCATATTGATATACAAGAGATGCCAGATTATGAAACAGACTCCTTCCAGAAAAATTTTTCACTATATAATGATAATACGGAATAGACCAAATAATATATAACACCATCAGATGAAAAATATATTTTTAAGAATTTCAGAACCTTTCTCGTTTTCTAATAAAACCAATTTTCTAAAAAGAAAAAAAGCACTGATTATAAAAAAGCATTCTACTGGTGAAACAAATCTTCCCACGAACCATATTATCTCTCTCAAATTTGATAACGATGTTTTTCCATACACCTCAAGGTTTGCGGTATGATAAAAAACAACAATTATGGCTCATACGAATTTCAATATATCTAAATTAGGGAGATACTTTTGTGTGGAAGTACCCCCATAGAAAACTTGTTATCCATTATTTTATTCCTTCATTTATCTTTTTTCAAAAAACATAGAAACCATTTCTTTTTTAGGATTTCTCTTTGCTACTTTTAACAATAATAATAGTGCAAAAAGTATGTTACGACTCCTACAAATATTTCAATAGTAATCGCAGCATAAACATTTATTTTTAGCTTCATTGAAAAAACTATTCCAAACATTACCATTCCACTAATCACATAAGGAATCGCATTTTCAATTAGTTTTTTTTACATTAATATTTTTTCTTACTGAGTATGTTTGATAAAAACAAACAGAAAATTCAGCCAACGTCGTACCTATTCCAGCTCCAACACTTCCATATCTAGGAATAAGGAGTGTATTTACTACCACATTAACGAAAGCCCCAATTGTTGCCGAAAAAAATAACATTTATCCATATTATGTGGTAGCAAATACTGAGTTCTTATTACATTTGCAAATGCGAGAAAAATACTACTTGGCAATAATACAATAAATAATGCAACACATCTATCATAACCATCACCGTAGAACAATGGAATGAAATCCTTTGATATTGCCATCAATCCAAAACTTATAGACGATGAGAAAAGCATTGCGAAAATGACACTTCTCCCTATAAGCGCATTATTTTTTTGTCATCGCCTTTTGCAGCCAGATACGATGCACGAGGAAGCATAACAGTTCCCAGCGCGGTTATTAACGATGTTGGAATTGAAATCACTTTTTCAGATAATTCGTAAAAAGCCAACCTCCTTATACGATTCCATCGCTCCTAACATCACTTTATCCATGTACTTATATATATTTACAGCAATTACAGTAATAAATAAAATGCAATTTGGCTTCATGTGCCTAACAATATCCTGCATTTCAATTTTAACTGGCTTTATATTTTTCAAAATATATGGCCAGAGGCTAAACTGTGTTACAATAAAACCAATTCCCATTATTAGGCAATAATTTAAGGTATCCCTGCTCGATTTCACAAATGCAAACAATGCCAAAGCATTAACTAGTTTGATCAAAACATTTCGTATAGAAATAAACTTAAATTTTTCAATTCCAAAGTACAGCCAGTTTACATCAAAACAACTTGAAATCACATACATACCTAAAAAAACAGTGCAGGAATCATATCCTCTGCCAGCTTAAAGCAGTATAACAAATACGAAGATGATACTACAATACCTAAAAACAGTTGCAAGCAATATATGCTCCAAAAAGTTTTCGATAATTTTTCCCTATCATCTCGTACTGACGCCACTTCTCGATTTCCATAATTATTCAATCCCAACAAAATAAATATAGAAAACAATTGTGCAACAGAATAATTATATGAATACACACCTACTCCGTCTGCACCCAACACACGTGAAATATAGGGCGTAGTCACAAGTGGAACACAAATATTTACCAATTGATAAATACAACTATATATAAAATTACTTTTAATAGAATTCATCAGATACTTCTCTCATTCCTATAACTCTTGCAGGAATTCCGGCAACTATTGCATTTGCAGGCACATTTTTTGTGACAACAGCATTTGCTCCAATTATTGCATTATCTCCAATTGTTACATTTCCAATAACTTTTGCTCCTGCATATATAATCACTCCATTTCCTACAATAGGATACTCACCGCGATTTTGTCCAAGTGTCACATCATGATATAATACGCATTTTTTTTCCTATCTTTACTACTCCCCCAACGATAATATTATGTGGATGGGGAAACCAAACATCTTCTTCAATTTCAGCATCTTTGGACAATATTAAATTATATTTTCCCCGCAGATGTTCTGTCATAATGTAATTTAAAAACCCGCTTCTATCATGATTCAAAATATACTTAATTTGCATTCTCTCCCTAAATATAGGCTCACAAATGAATCTCAATAATTTTCTCATTTTACCTCATTAAATTTTCTTTTTATATAGTATAAATGCAACAAATAAAAACCCTAAAGCACTAGATACAATGGTAAAAGGCATTCTAACAATCGAAAATATCACCATATGTAAAAAGAAACAGTATATTGAAAAAATTTTTCGCTCCTTTATAATACAGTGTATCGCGATAAGTCCTTTCAGAAAAATAGCCAACCAAGAGCATTCCAGCAAGAATACCAATATAACGAAAATCCATATAAAAATACCAATATATAGACACATATGCGTTAGCCGTGACCGTATTACTCGCCCACACAAAGGATTCCGTGTCGTTCGCTATTGTATGAATTGCTTCAACATATTCAGGAATAGGAATCTTAAATATATTCTTTAGAAAATAAAACACTGGGTACACAAATCCATTCAATGATCCCAACCCATAGCCGTGAACATTTTGATCGTCTACAACTTTTTTCCAATATTCAAACAAACTTGTTGGCAATGCAAAATCCGTCCATAAATTATCCCATACGTCAGACCCTCTTGCAATTGTCATATAAACAAATGCTACAACCGCTACAATGCAGGCAAAGAGTATTTGTTTTTTCCTTTTTTAATGAATTTTCTCAGTCCTACATCATATCCATTTATTTTAATAAACATCATACTGCCAACAGCAAAGTAAACAATAAGGATACCAAGAGTACTTCTTGTTGTATTAGCAATCGTTTTTACAACAGTTAACACAACAGCAAGGATAAGTAATTTTTTATCTTTCTCTCAAAGATGAAATCTGATATTGCGCAAATTGGAATCGCAACTGTAAGTGGATCAACGAGCAAATAATAAAACGCATTCAACCACGATGACCTACCATTTTCATTTGATTGCAAATACAATTTTATCAATCCCAGATTTCCGGAACCAACCAACTTTATAAGTGCAAACAGATTGTACAGATACGCAAATATACAAATCACTGATAATATATATATAATATTATATCTCAAGCAATATTTAGTTCCATCATTTGTAGTCTTTAAATTTTTGAATATATATACTCTTCTTTTTTTTTGTATTTTGGGCGAGTATACTTCAATACTAAACGCCAAAGTTCCTACTATTAGAATCACAACAGTATCATCTTGTGGTCTATTCAACTTTCCATGCGTAAATGCGCATAGTACCACAACCATCCAAATAGCAGAAAAAATTGATAGAGGATTTAATATAAATCTGTTTCTTTTCCAGCCTAATAAAAAAGCAGAAAACATATAAGCTAACGGCTACTCCCTCAATTATCACCACGTATTCTATCCTCCAGATAAATGCTATTTATCAAATGTTATATGCCAATCGTGTGGATATAATATAAATCTAGGATTCCATCTCCAGTTCAGTCCGAGAGATTTTATATAGTCTATCGAATGACCATTCTTCCACAAGACGTATGGAAAACTAATTTGGTCTCTCATCGTGTATTTACTTACTTGCTCCCACCATAATTCCATCAAATGCTGCATCTCAACATCCTGGTTTTTACGAGCAATGATCGAAAATTCTCGCATTCCAAATTGTACTGGAAAACCATCTTGTTTATAAATTTGAATTGATTTTCCAGTTCACCAACTCTTGCATTATTCTGGCATATATTGTACCTTGCCTCTGTGTAAATACAATTATGTCTCGGATTTTCAAACGTTGCCATTGCTGCATTATTCATTCTATCAATAAGCGGCATCATATCTGCAACGATTTGAACATTTCCATCGACCCAAATTGAATACTTATACTTTGGGAAGAGAATATGTGGAAACATTTTGCAAAATTTGGCTTTATGATAATCATCAAGTTTGTCAAAGCCATCAATTCCAGAGCAATCAAGTTTTTTCCATACGCTTGAATTTGATACTTCCTGGTCTGTTATTGCAAAGTAATCACAATACTTGCTTTCATATAGCGGCTCAATTAAGTGATCATAATTTCCAAAAATAGATGTATAAACTGCAATTTCATGTTCCCTGTAATCACCTTTTACTTTATAATTCAATTCATCAGAATGATCAAATTGATATTTTATCTTCTTGTCATTTATCAATTTAGGATTTAAATAGCATTTAACCTGAAAGGCAGTTTTTTAATGCCTTGTTTACCAACATTTGCAATGTTTCTTAACAGTGCCCTTGTTTCATCTACTTTTTCTCGTTTTTCAACAAGCCACATTAGCTTTTTGTTCCCATATCGCGTATCATTATAGTACGCATTTAGCTTCATCAAATTTTTGCTCTGATCACTTTCTGTCATGTTCTTATTTCTCCTTAGCTCTACTGTTCATGTTTAATTGCTCCTGTAAGATCTAACAAATGCTCGAACTTTACCAATTTTATTTTTTCCTATCAAGCATTTTACAACCGTTCTGCAATCGCATTTAATTGGTATGTAAATTTTTTTTATTATTGAAAATCTTTGCGCATACTTTTTCCAAAATATTCTTCTCGCACGTGCTTGCCATTCAACCGTAAATGGTGACCCATCTCCTCCGCTAGAACTGCTAACACAATGGTATATAACAGATTCTGGAACATATTCGATTTTAAGACCTTTATCCGCCACCATTATGCAGTAATCCATATCTTCATAATACATAAAGTACTCTTCTGGAAGTAAGCCGACTTCTTTTTATTGTATTTTTTTAGGAATCAACATACAGCATCCGGAAGCAAAATCAACAGTGCTCTTTTGCGAAAATTTTTCAGAAATCTTTTCTCCTAATCCACAATGAATTGCCCGAAGATTGTTCCAGTCCACTTTTCCACCGGCATACCATATTCTATCAGTGTCCGGATAAAACATTATTCTTGATGTAACAATCCCAACATGTTTATCATTTTCAGCCACTTGCAATAAAGGCATTAAAAAGTCACTATCTACAACCGTATCATTATTCAATAAAAGAACATAATCCGAGTCATTTTCTAGTGCTTTCCTTATGCCAAAATTATTTCCAAATGCAAATCCCCATTAAAGCCGCTCTCCATAACTATAATCCTATCATCTTCATATTCTTTTAATATTTCAAAAGAATCATCCTTAGAATTATTATCAACGACTATAATTGACAAGTTCTGATACATTACTTTTTTTAAACTATCAAGACATTTTATTGTATCTTTATAATTTTTATAATTCACCAATATGATTGATACTTTTTTTTCTATACAATTTTTGGATTTCATTTTCAAATTCTTCCTGTCGCTTCGTTAATGAATATTTGTTTTGTAGAAACTCTTTTGCATTTTTTCTGATTTCCTTATTCAGTTTTTCATCCTGAAGCAGTTTAATAACGCCCTTAGCAAATTCATCTTTGTCATCAGCAACAATCAACTGCTCTCCATCTATAGCTCCTATCGTACCGCATCCAATACTTGTCGATACGACAGGAACTTCATTATCAAATGCTTCTAAGATTTTAATTCTAATTCCACTGCCTTCAAATAGCGGAACAATAAACACCATTTTATCTTCATAAACGCCAGAAATATCTTTCATATATCCTAGATACTCAACACCATTTTTTCCTTCAAAAGGGTTATAGTTTAGTCCCCGCCAATGATGGTCAATGATGCCTGTGGTACATTACTTTTTATAATAGGAAAGACGTCATTTACGAACCATTCAAGTCCATCTAAGTTTGCTTTCCACGACAACCCACCAAGAAAAAAAAAACTTTATATGTATTTCTAAATTCTCGATTTTGTGTTTTATTTTCTTTAATTTTGTATGTTGGCAACATACTATGTGCGTTACAATTAAATGCCTTTAGAAACCGTGTATTATCATCACAGACGGAGTACACAATGTCGGCCTCACGAGCTTCTTGCTTTTCACACATAAGTGTACGCTGGCTATCTAATTCAAGTATTTTTTTCTTGATACCTGAATATTTTTGAGCTTCTTGCTCAACCAACTCATATTCCTTGTTGTGATCTTTGAAAATATAATAATCAAAGCATTCTCTGTATCGTTTTCTTATATATCGTCCATACCCGCACATGTTTATATAGTCTACAAAAACTAAATTCCAATGCTCACTTTCAATCACTCGATCTATTTTCTTTATCATCGCAGCATTTTCAAATTTAGATATTGCATATGGCACATTTTTTATCATCGCCCTTACAATTGCCGAAGCCAATTTAAAAGGTTTTTTTTCCTGATATGGACATCTTGTCTAACTGGTTCAAGAAATGTCACATTGGGAAGGATCTTTTTCAAAATACTTTTTTCCTTCCAAATAACCACTTGAATCTTCTGAAAACGATACTACTACAACCTTATTATTTTTTTTTGATATGACGCTCAGACCATTAAATGCCCCAATTTTACCGCCATTATCAAGTGGATATGGAAATTGTGTTGTTAAAAATAGTATTTTTCTCATTATACTTTCTCGACTTTCCAATACTTAAAAACCAACCTTATAATTGCAAAATCATCTATAAAATATCTCTTAAACATTCTCTTAGGTTCTTGCAAAAATCTATAAAACCATTCAAATCCATGTTCGCTCATCCATTTTGGAGCACGTTTCACATTGCCCGCAAGAAAATCAACAGTCGCACCTGCGCAAACAGATACTTTGGCATCATACTTTGCGATATTTTCGTAAATCCATTTTTCCTGCTTTGGGCATCCCAAACAGGCAATCAGCAAATCCGGGTGTACATCCGAAATCATTTGATTGATTTTGTCCAGTTCTTTTTCGTCTTTTTCAAACCCAAACGGTGGTGCATATGTTCCTACAATTTGGATTCCTGGCAATTTTGCTTCCAGCTTTCGCTTTGTCTGTTCTGCAACCCCTCTTTGCCTCCAATGATGAAAATCGTATATTTCTTCTGTGCTGCAACTTCGCAAAGAAGTGGAACAAGATCAGACCCGAAATCTTCGCTTTCAGCGGTCTACCATGTAGTTTTGAAATCCAAACCAAAGGTTTCCCATCTACTAAGACCATATCCGCATTATCAACTACCTGCTTAAGATATGAATCATTTTCGATTTTCATCACCACATCGACATTGATTGCAACAACATAGGATTTCTTATCGTCCACAATCATTTGCTCAATGGCCGCAATCGTTTCGGGCATCGTCACATTATTAATATAGGTGTTTAGCAATGCCTGCTTTCCCATTTCAGTTGTTCTCCCCAAAAAATCTTTCTTCCAGCATTAAGCACAGGCAGTGATATACTGGCAAATGCAGTTCTTGAATCATATAGGTTTCTGTCTGCGGAACTTTGATACAAACATCACTCATCTGTTCTAATTTGCTATTTTTTGCTCCCGTAAGACCAATGACTTTCATGCCTTTTGCATGAGCTGTCGTTGCTGCATAAAGCACGTTTTTGCTATTTCCGCTTGTGGAAATTCCCAAAAAACACATCTCCTGTTTTGCCATAGCCATTCACCTGTTGTGCAAAACAAAGCAACGGCTCACAATCATTCATATATGCGGTCGAAAGAGCCGGATGCCCATCCAAAGCTATCGCCGGAAGTGCCCCCTGCAGACTTTTAGCTAGAACAGTTCCTAATTCCGCATTTTCTCGAACCAATTTTTCTGCAAACTCCGCCTGTGGTTTTCTCGGAAGTTTAAACCCTTTCATTAGTTCTCCAACAATATGTTCTGCATCCGCAGCAGATCCACCGTTTCCAGCAACAAGCAATTTACCGCCATTCTTATATGACTCTGCAAGCAAAAAATAAGCTTCTACAATTTCTTCCTTAACGGATTCTAGTGCTGGATATCTCTCGCAGAGAATCACAACATCCTTTGCAATGTTTTCTTTAATCTCTTTCACTTTCTTTTCCCTCACAAACTTCAATCTTCACATCATGCGGCTAACAAACTCATTAAGCGACTTCACCGTTTCGGTCTGTCCATAATTTTCATCATTGTCGCTCAAAAGCACAGTCTTGCATCCCGCATTAATACCAGCTTTAACATCATTTTCACCATCGCCAATCATCCATGACTGTGACAAATCAATGTTAAAATCTTCTGCCGCTTTGAAGAACATTCCGGGCTTCGGTTTTCGGCAATCACATTCAATCTTCAGTTCCGGACGTTCTCCCTCATATCCCTTATGAGGATGATGTGGACAATAATAAATCGCATCAAGATATGCACCTTCTTTTCCAAGAAGTGTTTCCATCTTATTGTGAATTTCTTCCAATTCTTCAAAAGATACTTCGCCACGAGCAATTACAGGCTGATTGGTCACAACAATAGCAAGATAGCCAGATTCATTGATTTTACGAATTGCTTCAGCAACACCATCAATCAACTCAAAGTCATCTATATTTCTAAGGAATCCAACATACTTGTTAATAGTTCCATCCCTGTCAAGGAAGATTGCTTTTTGCTTATTTTTCAGATTTTTAGCCGAGATTCTGCTTTCCTCGCAGTCCTTACAAACAGAATAGTAACGTTCCGGTGTTCCCATGTCTTTGACATATTCTGGGCTGTCATAGCAGAACATCTTTCCTGTTCCCGCTAGTGGTTTTAATAGCTGGCGATCTAAATCGACCTTTACTGGTTTACCATTTGCGTCAACCTTACCTACTGAATCGGCATTGATGCCGACAAGTTCCAGTACTTTAGGATTGATAACATGTAAGCCTGCATTCACTCGATTTCTATAATACTGTGGCCGTTCATCTTCCTTTGCCAGCCATTTTTCGACAGAGCCGTTTTTGTTTGCAATAATCAGTCCACTATCGTAGGGATGGCTATTCGGGTGTGTAAAGAGTGTGACCAGCCCACCATGTTTCTGATGGAAAGCAACAAAGCGGTTGAAATCCACATCAAACATCGCATCGGCATTTAAGAGGAGAAAGTCCGATGTCAGTTTATCCTTAATTTTGAACAGTGCGCCCGCATTGCCGAGCGGCTCTTTTTCAAAATAGTACTCAATATGTACCCCAAATGGCTTTCCTGTTGTCGGCGAGTTTCCAGAACCATCCCCAAAGTAATCTATGATGATATTTCCAAGATGGCTTACTGTCATGATAATGTCATCAAATCCCTGATCTTTCAGACATTCGATTTCTCGCTCCAACACAGGGATGCCCTCAACCTTTATCATGGGTTTTGGAATATCGCTAGCAACAGAGGAAATGCGGGTTCCTTTTCCGCCTGCCATAATTACAACTTTCATACATTCAATCCTTTGGCACATAGTCTTCCGGGGTATAATGAATTACCCGTGTACCGCCATCTTCAAACTGAAACGGAATATATAAGAGATCCCGCATCGCCCAACGAACAGCGTCCTGCCGTTCCGGTTGCACATAAAACACAAGGAAACCACCGCCGCCAGCACCAAGAAGTTTTCCACCCAGAGCACCAGCAGCAATTCCCTTTGCATAGAGTTCATCAATGCTATTTGTAGATACCGCAGACCCCGTCTGACGTTTCAATTTCCATGTATGATCAAGCATCCTGCCAAAATCATCCAGGTCACACTCTTTATTGGTTAGAACCTTTTCAGCCTCATCGACTAATGACAACATTTCTTTTAACTGAGCTGTCTTATCAACTTTTCCCGCCGCATTTGCCTTCTGCACATCTGAAGAAAAGCGAGTAAAACCAGTAAAGAACATCATCAAATTTTTGTTAAGTTGTTTCTTCCTCTCTGGAGAGATAATTATAGGAAGAACTTCATAGCCGTCCTCGTTGAAGTTAATACGATTAAAGCCACCGAAGGATGCCGCAATCTGATCCTGCCAGCCGCCAGCTTCTTGGCACAAATTTCGCTCCAGATAAATTGCTTCATCTGCCAATTTTTTCTTATCTACATATTTTCCTTTTAATGCATAAAAGGCATTTAACATTCCAACGGCGAAGGAACTTGACGTACCTAAACCAGAACGCGCTGGCAAATCTGCTTCATATGTAAGCCGTATTTCGTGCATATCTAGCATCTTCATTGCATTACGGATTGCTGGATGTTGGATATCTTCGATACAGGTCACTCGCTCCGTTTTTGAATAAGATAATTCAGTAGAATAATCAAAAAAGCGTGGCAAATGTCGAACATTCACATAACAGATAGCGGTTTGCAATGATGGCCTGACTCTGCATTTTGAATTCATCCAAATCATTCACAACAAGGCTACCAAAGAATTTCTCGCCATCTTTCAAGGTCGGCTCATAAATAATGACCGTCGCCCCTTTGGCCTTAATGCGCTTCATAACGCCCTGAATGGAACTCTGACGGAAATTATCGCTATTTACTCTTCATCGTCAGACGGTAAACACCAACCACGACTTCCTTTTCCTTGCTCTCATCCCAGCTGTCATTTGCTTCATAAGCACCAGCAATTTCAAGCACACGATCTGCAATAAAATCTTTACGAGTGCGGTTCGATTCAACGATTGCTTCAATTAAATTTTCCGGTACATCGGCATAATTTGCGAGCAGCTGTTTAGTGTCTTTGGGCAGGCAGTACCCGCCGTAGCCGAAGCTGGGATTGTTGTAATGAGTACCGATACGCGGATCAAGGCAAACGCCGTTGATAATCTGCTGAGTGTTCAGTCCCTTCATCTCTCTGCATAGGTATCCAGTTCATTGAAGTAGCTAACACGCAGAGCCAGATAAGTATTAGCAAACAACTTAACCGCCTCTGCTTCGGTAAAACCCATGAACAGAGTGTCAATGTTTTCCTTGATTGCACCTTCCTGAAGCAATTCAGCAAAAGTATGTGCAGCTTTTACCAGCCGAGCATTATCTACATCCGTACCAACGATGATACGGGATGGGTAAAGGTTATCATATAGTGCCTTGCTCTCACGCAGAAATTCCGGGCTGAAGATAATGTTGTCGCAGTGATATTTTTCACGGACGCTCGCGGTGAAGCCAACAGGAATCGTAGACTTGATTACCATAATTGCTTCCGGGTTATACTCAATCACCAACTTGATAACCGCTTCAACCGCAGAAGTATCAAAGAAATTCTTCTTGCTGTCGTAGTTGGTAGGAGCAGCAATAACAACAAAATCTGCATCGCTATATGCTTCCTTTGCATCCAGTGTTGCAGTTAAGTCCAATTCTTTCTCTGTCAGATACTTTTCAATGTATTCGTCCTGAATCGGAGACTTTTTTCTGTTGATAAGTTCAACTTTTTCCGGCACAATATCCACAGCCGTTACCTGATGGTGCTGGCCAGCAGCACCGCCAGCGAAAGCCCAACGTAGCCCCCTGATGTCAAGATAGGGACAACAATTTTTTCAAAAAAAAGCAAAAAATAAGCCGCATAAAGTTTCCCATTGGGTTAAAACCATTGGGAAGCCCTATGCGGCTTATTCGTACTTATTTTAATTATTAGACAATTTCAAATTCAATATCATGAACTTTCGGTTCAATATATTCCGAACACATCAGTGAAACGCTTACTTTGAATTTTCCTTTTCTAGCCGGAACAATATATATCCCATCAAACTCGGTATCATCTTTATGTGGCAACTGATTGCATTCAGCAAATATTGAGTTATCTCGTATAGATATTGATTCAAACACAGAAGAATTGGAGTTGTTAAAAATTGCCGGGTCTATAATCGGCAAGCTTCGAGCTGAGTAGAATGGCTGCATTCCGTCCATACTATTTTTCAACAAGCCATATACTGGATTTAAGTCGCTCATAAAACGTTCCTCTGCCTTTTCAATAGGATTCGGTGGAAGTTTTGGTGCTTTCGGCTCCTTCATTTTTCGATATCATCAATGTCATATACAAAAATATCTTTTGGAAATACGATTGAGATTCTAATGTCGGTTGCTTTCGCTGTTCCCTTATTAAGCACTCTTAGCTTGAGCGCAACACCACCGTTTGTTATTGTCTTATATACGCTCATCTTGTGTGCATAATCATTTATTTCTTCTTCAGACGGTAGTGCTGCATTGTAAGCCTGCAAGTCCTTTTCTTTTACATACTTTTTTAAATGTGATTCAACGCAACTTAAATCAAGTGGTTCATACTTGTTTTTGTAGCATTCTCCATCATTATGATATAACTGGATCTTGATTGCATTATCTGAGCTATCAATAAGCAATTTTCCATGTGTTTTAAGACCTTTTCCGTCCACTTCTTCATCATCCTGTTGATCCAGCACAACTGCGGCCATCAGCTCAGGAACCCGCTTTACAATCTGTGATTTCAACTCAGCATTTTCCTGCTCAAGTTCTCTTTATCTTTTTATTCAAACTGAGAATTTCTGCATGACTTGCTTCAATATCAAAGGCATCTCCTCTTATCCACCCTGGACGCTTTTTTCGATCCATTTGCTGATGTAAAGATTCTGAAACCTCTCTAGCAAGTTCGTCAATATTAGTCCACCACTGTACCGTTCGTCCTTTTTTAGCTTCTGTCTTGAAATCAGCCAGCTTTTTTATACTTTCTGGATCTTTTTCCATAAATTCCGGCTTAATTGCCACATCATCATCAATTATGAATACCAGAATAGGAATTTTCTTCTCTCTCGCATAGCGAAATTCCTTTTCCGTATAGCTAATTCCAGCATCCGATCCAGATTCTATTACAGAGCCATATCGCTGTCCCAAAATCAAAACATAATAATCCGAACTATCAATCGTCTCTTGTATGATTTCCCACTGTTCTTCGTCAGCAGCGTTAAACATCTCCATGCCAACTGGGAAATGCATCATTGACAGGATTGCATCCCTTACTTTGCTACGTGCTTCTATCAAATCCTTATAAGTTGACGAAATAAAAATTTGGTATTTCTTTTCCATGTTATATCACTTCCTTACAAGATAGTGTTTTATTCTATAACTCACTGATTATTGTATAGCATATAATTCTCCTATCTCCTGAAGAATCTGTTCTTTCGTTCGTCCCACAAGCCCCAACTGTTTAACATCAACCGTTTCATTTTTCATTCGATCAACAAACTTCTGCATATCCTCATACACGCCACTGGGAGTGGCAATCTTGACCGTAGGGTCAATCAATTCAGTCAATCGAAAAACGTCATTTTTATGCTTCTTAATGTTATTACTATCAACGTGTTCTCCAGCTTCTTTGCGATCCGTCAAATCCATCCATGCTTTCGCCTTGAATGGAATCAAATATGCAGCATCCAAAACCGTCACTCCATCAACAGTCACTTTCCCCTGCTTCAAGAACTCATAGTAATCATCATCCAAAAGGATTGCAGACAAGCTAGATATGTCCTCATCCATTGGCAGCGGTGTCAATACTGCATCATCTGGAAGTTGAATTGCATCCAGTTTTCTAGTGAACAGTTCGATCATCGCTGGATAACGGTTTGACATCGGGTGACTGAACCGATAAAACTGCGGCATACCAGAGCTTTTATTACAATGTTCGTATCCAGCCTGTTTTACATAGTCCCAGAATTTTCTTCCACAAGCCGCATCCACGGCTTCAATAATTAGAACAAGGTCAATGTCTTTTGTTGCACGGAAGTCTAAGCCTTCTTCCGTCATCAAGATGTCACACGCAGTTCCACCGATAATTGCATACTGGCTTTCGTTACCCTTGAACCATTCCTTAAAGCTTTCAATCCCTGTTACCATCTATCTTCCTCCACAGATTATTTAACATTTCTTCTACTGCTTCTTCTACCCGTTCATCTGCATCTTCCTTGAGCGATAATGCTAGAGAAAGTCCATCGACCATTTTTTCCTTCGATAATTTTCGTGGGTCATATCTCCACATTTCAACAGTCACCTGTGAATTTGAGTCCTGTAAATCCTTGGTCATGCAGTAATTCCACTGAGATACTTTTTCTGAAGCATAGCACCGAACACTAGGCGCATTGAGCATCGAATACTCCGCCAATGCGGAATATCCGCTCTCCAACAATTCAGTCTTTACTTCCTCGCATGGAACATAGACCGTCCTTTTCACAGGATTGAGCAGAACTTTCTCTGCTTTGTAAAACAACTCTTTGGCGGAGTTTTCCGAAAACAGTATCTTCTGCACTCCAATTTTTCTTGATCGCAGAAATCCCATTCCTTCAAGTTGTTTAGAAGCTCTGGAAATAGACGTTGGTGTCAAATCCAAATCTTTTGCAGCTTGACTTGTAGACAGCTCCTTTGCTCCCTCATAAATAAAATAAAGCAACAGCATCTGTGCCGATGGCAAGATTTCTTCTCTGTCACTCTTTTCTGCATCACAGCGTTCCTGCAAATATGCTGCCATAAAGGGCAGATAAATTTGCTTTCCATCCACAATAAATGCTATTTTCTCTCGAAGCAAATACTCTTTCTGCCGTGCAGTGATCTGTTCCAATACTAAAATCACCGGACAATCCGCAACCTTTTTCACACGTTCCAGATGCTTTTTAATGTTTCCACCTGCTCCAATTCGGTTTTAGGATACAAAAAAACAGTTTTTTGACCACTCAGAGATACTTTCTGTGAATCATACCTTGTACTGATGAAGTTTGGCAAATGCTCTAAAGCTTTATTTTCATATAGCACTTCAATTCCTAAAACCCGCTTAAGGTATTCCACTCTATCGCCTCCATTCATAACTCTTTTTCTGTATTATAACTCATTTTAAGTTAAGATACAATATCAAAGTTATGATTATCCAAGTCCAACTATTGAGACACCAATATTTTCCAAGCAATTTTGCTTTCATTTCACTTCTTGATACCCCTCCCGTGCCGTGCTATACTATTATCAAATCAAATATTGAGGGAGTGCATTGTCATGAGCAAAAAGCTTGTTGCCTATTTTTCTGCCAGCGGCATTACCGCAAAAGTTGCCGAAGATTTAGCAGATGCCATCGGTGCAGACATTTTTGAAATCCGTCCCGAAGTCCCTTACACAAAAAGCCGATCTGAACTGGATGGATAAGAAATCCCGCAGCACTATTGAAATGAGCAATCCCGATTTCCGCCCTGCCATCGCCGTCAAACGCGACAACATGGATGAATACGATACGATTTTTGTCGGATTTCCTATCTGGTGGTACGTTGCCCCTACAATCATCAATACATTTCTGGAAAGCTATGACCTAAAGAATAAAACCATTATTCCATTCGCCACTTCCGGTAGCAGCGATATGGGCAAGACCAATGAAAAGCTTGCTCCTAGCTGCCCTGGTTCCAAGCTCCTACATGGAAAGGTATTTAACGCTTCCTCAACCAAAGCCGATTTGTCCGCATGGGTAGATAGTTTAAATTTCTAAAGAGGAAATACCATGAACATCTTTGAAGAAAAGACCGACAGCGAACTGCTTTCCTATTTTTCTGATTATCAAAAGCTGTGTTCCCTTGACAAATATACTGGATTTCAAAATCCAGACTTTACGGCTATTCTTAAATCCTATCGGGAGAAGTTCGGCCCTATTGGTGAAGGAGTCCTTGGTCACGACTTCTTTGAAGCTGTTTTCCATCGTTGGGAAAAGACCGTACATAACGACTAATCTCCATTCCTACGGAATGAAATGCCCGCCTGATCGAGAAGATTTGCGAATCCTCTCAACCAGACGGGCATTCTTTTTTGCTCACCTCGCTGTTTCTATGCGGTTATGCACCATACTTTTCCAATGCTCTCCGAATCACATCCTCACAGTTAAACTCAACTTTCATCGTCTGATCGTCATACAGATAAACCATGCTGACAAAGGCATCCACACATTCCTTGGTCAGACCTCCTATGTATGTTTTTTTTGCCTGCTTTTGTCAGGCTGCGGATTTCCTCATCCAGTTCATCTGCGGTTTCCTGCTCTTCCTCTTCTATACGAATCTTCTCTTGCAAATCTGCCAGCTTTTCCCCAAGTCCTTTCTTCTTTTCCAGATATTCATTGCGGGTCAGAATCCCATCTGCATACGATTCATAGAGTTTAATTTGCTCTGCCCGAATCATTTCTGCCTGCTTTTTTCAAATCATCAACATCTACACACTGCAAGGTTATGGATTTTTTCTCCTGCATTCCCTGATTCACAACTTCCAATGCTGTAAATACCGTTTTTATAGCGCGGGCAACTCTTGAATTGACCGCCTGCTCTCTGTAATAGCCTGAATAGCAGTGCGAGAATTTTCCTACTGACCTTTTGTGACCGCAACAGAATACCATTTCGCCATACTGCTTCTCATGCCGGAGCTGTCTCAGGCAGTTTCCGCAGCATATTTTGCCTTTCAGAGCAAAATCATCTTCGGTCTTGTATTGGATCGGAGCAACATTGCGGATTGCCTTTTGCGCCTGATAATACTCATCTTTTGTAACGATCGCTTCATGGGTGTTCTCCGTAATAATCCATTTATCTTCCGGCAAGGTGCGGAACGCCGTAGTACTCACATCAAGTTTCTTCCTTCTGCCCATCACCAAAGCCCCAGTATATTCGTACCGCCGCAGCACCCTCCAGACGATTCCTGGATTCCAAAGTATTTCGCTCTCCGGGGCTATAATTGCATTGCCGCCTACTATGGTATTTTTCCGTTTAGAGTACAATCCTGGTGTCGGCAAGCCCAATTCATTCATCGCATAGGCGATCTGCGTTGTATTGCGCCCAGATAATGCCAAATCAAACACCTTTCGGACGCAGGCCGCTGCTTCTGGGTCAATCGCCCATCGCTGATTGCCTTTCACGTTCCAGACGTAACCAAACGGTACATTAACAGATGTAGCTTTGCCACTTTTCCAGTTCACTTCCAATGCCGCACGAACCTTTTTTTCCAATATCACGGCTATACAGATTATTCACCAGATTGCTGACTGCAACTTCGATGCCCGGAGTGCCGTTGTTCAGCTTCATGCTGTCAAAGGCATTGTTCACTGCTATAAAGCGGACACCCATCAATGGAAAAATCTGCTCAACATAATCGCCCACGCCAATATAATCACGCCCTAGCCGGGACAAATCTTTGACCACTATGGTCTTTATCTCCCCCTTTCTTCAGGTCAATAATCATCTTCTGAAACGCCGGACGATTGAAGTTCGTTCCAGTATAGCCCTCATCTACATACTCCACAATTTCGCCTGGGAGATCATCCTGCTTTTCAATATAGGAATGGAGCAAAAGCCGCTGGTTTTCAATGCTATTGCTCTCATCCTTGCTTCCCTTTTTCAAATCTCCATCTGACAGAGATAATCGAAGATAAATCGCAATCTTATTATTCATTCTGCACCTCCGCCACAAATGCCAGAACCTCTTGATACGGGTCACTGCACTTAAACTCGATCTCTACCGAATTGTCGATGCCTACATAGATTTTCTTGATAAGCTCATGTACCAGTTCTTCATCAAATTCTTTCTGATTCAGAATAGCCCGCATCCGTTCCATCTGTTCATCGCAAATTCTCATTCTCTTTTCAAGTTCCAATGACCGCTGCCGCTGCTTTTGCAGTTCATGTTCCAACCGCTGCTTTTCGGCAATATAGTGTTCTTTAACCGACTATACTCTTCTTCATCCAGAATTTCTGCCTTATAGTCCTCATATAAGCGCAGCCGCCGTTCTTCGGTTTCCTGAATCCGAAATGCAATCGAGTTTTCCTTCACCTTGATAGAACGGGTGGAATCCAGACCACCGTTGTTCAGCATTTCTTTTACCATCTTTTCTTCTTCGCACATGGTAGAAACCAGATGATGAATCTGCTTCATTGCTACCATCATAAGCATTTTTTCTGGCACAGTATGATAGGAACATGGTGTTGTCCCCTTCTTTCTCTTGCACTGAAATACTCCGAAATAGCTTTCCTCTTCCGTTTTATGCACCTGACGCACAAATGTCATGCTGCGCCGACAACAGCCGCAAAACACCATGCCTGCAAAGTGATTCCTACACTCTGCCCGCACCTGCTCTGAACGAGCCATTGCATTATTGCGTTTTTCCTTGTTCCGGTTTCTTTTTTCCTGCACGATTTCAAAATCGGACTTCAAGATAATTGCCTCATGAGCATTTTCCACAATATGCCATTCTCCCTTATCTACCGGGTGCAGCCCAATTCCTTTATAAGAGGCAGTCCGGGTTTTTCCGTTACCAAATTTCCGATATATACCTGACTATCCAGAATACGGAGAACAGAACTGGAGTGCCATTTATTGAAAGTCGTATCATGTCCCTCGTGCAGTCTACGATTCAGATGTTCATTCGGACGAGGTACTTCCAGAAATTCCAGTCTACGGGCGATTTCGTTCGTACTCACCCCATAAGATACCACTGATAAATCAACTTCACATACTTTGCTTCATCTGCCACTTCATACTGACTTTTCTGTTCATTCATGCGATAGCCATACGGCACACACCATGAAGTAGGGATTCCTTTTTTTCCCTACGCATCTGGTAGCTCAGCCCAATTTTCTTTGAAATGTCCTTTGCGTACAGGCTGTTTACCATGTTCTTGATGGGAACTGCAAGACTGTCCACATCCGACTGCCGGATATTGTCAAAATCATCATTGATAGCAATAAACCGGATATGCAGCATCGGAAAAATCGTTTCCAGATAGTTGCCTGTTTCAATGTAGTCACGACCAAAGCGGGACAAATCCTTAACCACAATGCACTGGATTTTCCCTGTCCGCACATCCTGCATCATACGCTCAAACTCCGGGCGGTCAAAGTTTGTTCCTGTAAATCCATTGTCCACATAGGTATCCGTCAGAGTCAGCCCTGGATGTTCCTTGATATAACTATGGATTTGCAGAATCTGCGTATTCAGGGTATCTTCTGTTTCATGTCCGCTGTTCTCTGACGATAATCGTGCATACGCTGCTGTACGCAGAAGATTGACTTCTTCGGAAATACGAATCTCCGGTGCGGCACTCTGCGGCATTATGTTTTTTCTGCTCTTTCTAGCCATTTTAATTTTCCTTTCTGGTTCTCATCCATTCCTCCGGGAAGAATCTTGTCCATTCTTCCTCTTTCAAAACAACCTCTACTCGCTTAAAATCATCAATCCAAACCCGCTCCACATATTTTTTGATGTGCGTCCGTTCCAGTATTTCAGGAGTCGTAAGGTCTTGAAATTTTGTCAGCCATGGATTTACATAACTGAACGCCTGCTCTATTACGGAAACTTTCATCATAATGTTCTTGAACTCTGCTTCCAGTTCTTCTATTTCTGCCTGATACCGAGATTCAAAATCCTCCAACTGCTCTTGTTCCATTTCACATCTTTCATATTTCCTGTAGACAGCAGTTCTCTCAACATCTTTTTCAGACAGCGCATCCATAAGTGTTCTTGCCTGTTCCCTATAAGGCTGAAGCACAATATTCTGGCATCGCTTAACTTCATCTTTGTCCGATTCCAGTAATCTGCCAATATATCTTGCCTGCTCCTGCGCTGTTTTCAATGAAGATCGAATCGCATCAAAAATTTCAGTGCTTTCAATATAGGGTGCTTTCCCACTAAAGCACTTATATTTTCTGTCAAAAGAATATATCTGCCTTGTTTCGTCCTCAGTCGTTCTGCACAACAAGCGTTCTCCACTTGCCCGGTCATATATTTTTCTTGATAAGGATATTGGGCGTTGATCTCCGTTTAGGAGCAGGAAGTTTAACCGAATCATTGATTCTTTCCTGCACCTTTTGAAAATCTTCCTCTGATACGATTGGTGGAACTTCCATCTTCTTCTCAGCACCGGACAGCTTCAATGTGAGCTTTCCGATATAGAGTGGATTCACCAGAATAGAGCGAATTGTCGTGACAGGCCATTTTGTTTTCCTCGTCACCTTTTTATTTCGAGTCATCTGAATTTGCGGCGATGGGACATTTTGTGCGTCCAATGCCGCTCCGATTTCTTGAAGCGTCATTCCTTCCAGATACATCTGAAAAATCAGTTTCACAATGTATGCGCTTTCCGAATCAAGCACAAAGCTCCTACGATCTTCTGATATGTCATATCCATACTTTGCCTGCCGATGTGTCAGCACTCCTTTTTCAAAGCTGTCCTGTCTGTTCGCTATAAATTCAAATCGGATTTTCTCAATGGCCTTTTCCTTAAAATACTGTTCCACTTCGTCCGCTGTTCGGTCTGTACTGCAAAAATCATCCTCAACAACAGCAAACTGAATACCAACCGGATAAAAAGTTTTCTGTAATACCTCAATGGCAAATGGCAATGTCTTGCCAAAACGGAAGATGGAATCAACGGCAACCGCATCGAATTTTTGTGTCATGCCGTCTTGCACCATTCGATCAAAACCATCGGCTGCTTCTGCCGATCTCTTGCGGTCACTGTACTTTTCTGATATTCTGTACCCTTTATTTTTCAAGTATTGTTCAATATTTGCATTCTGTTCTGCAATCGTATTGGCAGGATTTTCTTCTCCGATCCTACTGGAGATTGAACGTGTGTAACTTACCCACCTCATTCTTCTGCCACCTCTTTCCCGTTATGCGCCTGATATTCCATGAATTTTTCTGTAATGCTGTGTAGTTCGTCCTCAAAGCAGAAGTGAATTTCAATTTCTTCCTTACTATGAATGTCGATGTGGTCGATTAGTTCTACCACCACCCGCCGTTCCAGCGTTTTAATGTGCTGGTACTGTTTCAGTTCTTCCAACCAACCGGGAAGCATTGTGTCATGCTTGACCGCCTCCTGCTTTTTATCCTGAATCGCCTGAATTTTGTCTTGCGCCTCTTTTTATCTTCTGCGCAAACCGGGCATTCATCTCACTGTACTCTTCCTTGCTGACAACATCATCGCAGAAATCCTGATACAGCCGAACTTTCAAATTACGGTATCGTTCCAATTCCGCTTCCAGTGCATTGATTTGTCCATCCAAAATTTTTACGCCAATCTGTTCACCGCTTGCCAGGTCTGCATGAGATAACACCTGTTCTGCTTCAACAAGAAGTGCAACCTGATGCCGGATTGCCGCCAAAACACTTCCTTCCAGCTTCTCGCCGTTTATCATGTGCGGAGTGCAATCTCCGCCATTCTTATAGGTGGAACAGTGATAGTATTGATATTTCTTTCCTTTCTTTGTCACCGTGCGCCGAATCATATTCTGTCCGCAGTCAGCGCAGCGCAGAAAGCCTGATAATGGATATACTGTTTTCTGACTAGGTGAAGTGCGTGTATCCAATTCCATCAACTGCTGCACCTGTTGGAACTCACCTCTACTGATAATCGCGTCATGTGTTCCCTCGACACGAATCCAGTTATCAGTCCCAACATCCTGACTCTTTTTTTATTTTGTAGTTAATTTTCCGACGTTTACCTTGAATCAAGGTTCCCGTATAGGATTCATTTTTCAGAATCCGATTGACCGATACCACCGTCCATTTCTGGTTCAGTCCCGCTCGAAATCCGCAAGTATAATTGAATCCGCTGGCTCGTTTGTACTCATTTGGCGGCAAAACTCCCAATTCATTCAGATGGTTTGCAATGTGCTGTGCGCTCATCCCGTTGAGCTTCAGCTTGAAGATTTCCTGCACGATGCCCGCCGCGTATTCATCTATAATCAGATGATTTTTGTCTTTCGGGTCTTTCTGATACCCGTATCCTGCAAAGCTGCCGATGAATTGTCCTTCTTTCCGTTTTACATCCAAGTGGCTTCGGACACGCATGGAAATGTCCCGGCAATAGGTGTCGTTGATAAGATTGTTGAACGGAATCAGGATACGTCCCTTATCATCGTTTTCTTCCGCACTGTCATAATGATCGTTGATGGCGATGAAGCGGATTCCCATAAATGGAAAGATTCTTTCCAGATAACGACCCGTTTCAATGTAGTTTCTGCCGAAGCGAGATAAATCCTTGACGATGATACAGTTGACGTTCCTTTTCTCAATGTCCTGCATCATCCGCTTAAAATCCGGGCGTTCAAAATTTGTGCCGCTGTAACCATCGTCCACATACTCATCGACCTTATACAGTTCCGGGTGCTTTCCCAGATAATCGTTCAGTAAAGCTCTTTGATTTTTGATGCTGTTGCTTTCCTGCTGATCGCCGTCTGAACGTGACAATCGAAGATACACAGCGCAGCGATATTGTCCATTTTCCTTAAAAAACATAAAAAGCCGATAACCTCCTTAATCTATTTGTCGTTCTGACAATAAACCAAAAAATTATCGGCTTTAGTTAACATATTCTGTTTTGACCCAAAGCCATTATCTCATATTTCGCGGTCTATGTCAACGCTTTAATGCGCTAAAGTGCAAATTTGCTTCTGCTTTCTTCTTTTTTATCTCCTATGCGTCCGTGCGCATTTTTTCAGTGTGTCCTCTAATCGGTTCTCTCCTGCAAAGCTAATCTTCACAACCATGCCCTTGTCAAGATAGCAATAAGGGTTCTTGATCTGCGAAATGAAATCGACCATCCGCTCCCGCTGCGACAAGTCTTTTCTAATTTCCACTTCGTTGATGTCTACCAGTTCCTCGCGGTTCACATTACGGAGATCGGTCTGTGCCATCTGGCGCAGGCTTTCCATGGTGTGATAGGTTCGTGCAGTTGTTTCGGTCATTCACTCATTCCTTTCTGTTTTTGGGTGGTGTGTCAGCTTCTTTCACTTATAGAATTGGAGAAAGGCCATTTCGCAAGGTATTTCAAAAATTTTTTTAATTTTTTTCAAAAACACCTTGCGAAACACACTCTGCCCGATTCTAAAGATAGAAGAACCTGGAAATGCGTAAGGCTACGGCTTCCACCGTAAGTAGCGCAAGATTCGCCTGCGTAGACCAAAAACTCCCTTTCGGGATTTTTTGTTCTCTGGCAATCTTGATGGGGATTCCGTTCCCCATTCCCACGGCACGCGCAAAATCACAGATTTTGGCTATCTGGCTTCCACTAAAGTGGTCGCAGCCGACCGCCTACGGCTTGTCGGGATAAATCTTTTCTCAAAAAATCAGGAGGATACCACTATGGCAAGACCAAAGAACAAGCAGCCCATTCAGAGAACCCACGATATTCATATCCGTTGCAGCGAGCTGGAATATGAAATCGTATCCGGCTACGCTGAAAGTGCAGGACTACCCACCAGCACATATATCCGAAAGTGTTTTCTCAAGGAAGCACCATCAAGCACTCATTACATCGTTGCGGACACGTCAGAAATCCATCAGCTAGTTACAATCGCTGCTGGCATCGGAAACAATCTGAATCAGATTACCCGCTATTTGCACAGCGGTGGAAAAATCACCGTCAGTATCGTAGACGAAATTAAAAAGTGCATCACAGAGGTTCGGGAACTTCGTCGAGAAATTGTTCACTTGGGAGGAATCTATGGCAATCCTAAAACACTTCGCAGTAAAAAACGCTGACTATGGTGCTGTTATTGATTACTTGAAATACCAGCATGATGAATTTCACCTCGTTCCCATCCTTGATGAAAACGGCAATTCCATGCTCCGGGATGAGTTTTATTTTGATGGATTGAACTGCAATCCTGAAGCATTCGATCTTGAGTGTGAATTGCTCAACCAGCAATACCATAAAAATCAAAGATACGATGAAATCAAATGCCACCATTACATTATCAGCCACGATCCCATGGATGTTGCCGATCATGGTTTGACCGGGGAGCAAGCACAAGCTATTGGCATGGAATACGCAGAAGCAAATTTTCCGGGGCATCAGGCACTTGTCTGCACTCATACAGACGGCAGCAACAACTCCGGTAATATCCATACCCATATCATTATCAACAGTTTACGAAAAGAAGATATAGCCCCTCAGCCTTATACTGAACGTGCCATCGACCGCAAGGCAGGATATAAGCACCATCTAACAAAAGAGTATCTCCGTCATTTACAAGGTTCTCTTATGGACATCTGCCAACGCGAGGGATTGTATCAGGTCGATCTGCTCTCTCCTGCCGCAGAAAAAAAAATCACACAGCAGGAATATCATGCCCAGCGCAGAGGACAGCTAAATCTTGATATGGCCAACATGGAGATTATGGCAGAAGGAATCGCACCCATGAAAACAAAATTTGAAACCAACAAAGAAAAAATCCGCAATGCCATCAACGACATTGCGGAACGTGCGAAATCTTTTGAAGAATTTCAGCGTCTACTCAAAGCAGAATACGGAATACAAGTCAAAGACCATCGGGGGCGATTCAGCTATCTTACATCGGATCGGCAGAAGTACATATCTGCCCGGAAACTGGGAAGCCACTATGACCGAGAATACCTTTTGCAGCTCTTTGAAGAAAAAATGCACTCGCCGCTGAACAGAATCAGGCACAATGGGCACAGGACGATCCTATCACCATTCTGTTCATCAAATCCGACCTGCGTCTTGTGGTTGATTTACAGAATTGCATTAAGGCACAGCAAAGCCGAGCTTATGCCCAGAAAGTAAAAATCAGCAATTTGCAGCAAATGGCTAAAACGGTTGCCTACATTCAGGAGCATGGGTATGATACTCAGAAAAAATTGCAAGACACCACAGATACGATTCAGTCCAAAATGGCAAAAGCCCGCAGCGATGCCAAGCTCACTGAAGCCAAACTGAAAAAAAGTGAACGAACAGATTCATTATCTGGGACAGTATCTTTCTACAAAATCGGTCTACGCTGATTTTTTTGAAATCCACCAATAAAAAGGATTTCCGGCAGAACCATGCGGATGAGATTGCCAAATATGAAGAAGCGTTGCAATTTCTAAAGCAAAATTCACCAGACGGGAAACTTCCGACCATGAAAGATTTGCGTTCTGAAAAAGAACTTCTGGTACAGCAGAAAAGCGCACAATATGAAACCTACCAGTATTTCAGAGACTACCATCGTGAGTTACAAACGGTCTGCGAAAATGTAAATCACATCCTTGATGCCTCACAAACCAAACAGCAAGAGCAGAAAAAAATCACATCAGTCGGAACACTCCATATAAAGAAATTTCCGCCTTGGTTTTCCAGACCAAGGCGGAATTCTTATTTACCGTACCCTCGCTTTGCCATTAGCTCACGAATCTTTTCAATATCTGTCAGTGGTTTGTTTATTGGCGAAGCCGCTTGCCATGCGGGATCATGACTAGATGCCTCAAGTGCATCTATAAATTTCTCTACTTTTTCTGGATCGTTAATCACAATATTTGTAAAGATACTTGATCTAGGCATTTTATCTCCCTATTCGTTTACTCTTTGAACCAATCACTTTCTGCAATCTGCTTCAGCGCACCAATCACGGTATCATACGATACTTTCTCTTCCAAGAGCTGCGTAGTCAGTGCATCATAATCTGGTTTGTATGCTTTTTCTTCTATGATTTTCTCAATCAGCTTTGGTATATCCACCTCTGCCGCCGCCGATGGACAAATGCTGGAATGCGAACGGGCTTCTCGAACTTCATGTACTAATTCTTTGAAGTCCTCATTCTGAGACACAAGTGGAAGAAGCTTATAAATATCATATAAGTGTCTGGAATGCTTCGTCACTTTTCCTTCCAGATAATAGTCACACACAGCAAAAACCTTGTCTGCAAGGGTGCGGTCAATGCCCTGCACCTTCATTTCAAACGGAGTCAGCATAAAATCCGAAATTGCATCAGGAGCTTCTTTCTCCATCATCTCTCCGATATAACTGTGTACGGGGAGCAAAACCGTTGGGAACGACACTGCCGTATAAGATGTTTCCAGCAGCACTGCTGATTTCAACGCAGCACTCTCCATTGGAATCACCGAATCATAAGCAATCACATAGCGATTATAGTCACGACGGCTGCGGGTATCCTCCAGATTTTCAATCACCATACCCAGTTCATCTGCCGAATCCACGATTGCCTGTTTTACCTTTTTTCTTCTGTCCCTGTGAAAGCGTTGTGTCGATAGTTATATCAATATCTTCCGAAAATCGCTTAATGACCTTGTGGCATTTGCTGAGCGATGTGCCGCCCTTGAAAACAATATACGGAATCTTCTCCGACAAAAGTTTCAGGAGCATCGTCACATAGTAGTCTTTCTCGATGGCCTGAACCATAATTCCGGTCTGGTCATACGCGAGATATATTGCATCCTTAAACTGTTCCCTATCATTGTGCAAGTAAGCCATTGTAAATCACCCTCGTTTCCACCAGATTTTTATATAGTTTATCAGGATAATAAGCAAAGTACGGTTCCATCTCCGAAATGCTCAAGTTTGCATCATCCATATAACGGTACAGTCGATCCTGCAACGGCTTTCCCGTCAACTCCGAATATACATCTACATCTTTCAGCATATCCAAAAATTGAAGTGCTTTATAATTTTTCTCTGTTACAGGTACTTTCGGCTTTCGCACGATCACGCGGGATTTTGCCAGAGATGTTTCTCGATAATCATTTGTTGCCTTGTTCGACACAACCTCATACATCATAGGGACCTGCGTAGTAAGCCCCATCTGGTTAAAGAACATCAGGCCGCTCACATAGCCACAGCGTTCATCTTTGTCTCGCAGATACTTACATTCCAGAACTTTTTCCGGTGCAAGCTGTGAGCCGGACTTAAAGATTGTCTTTTGGTAAAAAAGTAAATTCCATTATCAAAGCGTTTTACTTTACCTGTATCTGTCAACTTCTTGATTTGCTGCCGGACATTCGTGCGGGTCATTCCATCAACTTGAAGGTCTGCAAGGAAAATCGGCTCATTTTCTTTATAGTTATCTAATAGGTATTCTTATAAAGTTTCCATACTTTCCTCCTGTCACAATATCGTGTATCAAGTTTTCTGTTCTGTTATCATTATACCCACTTTTCTCTGAAATATCAAGCCCGCTATTGTAGGCAAAAGAAAAAAGGCAGCTTCCTTTAGGGAAGCCACCTTTCTCTCATTTACGGATTATCAGTTCTTGCGGGTTCGTTCCTGCTGCTGTACCTGCGCATTGTCCTTTCGCGCTCTTTCCGCCTGTTTGATATGCAGGCGATCCAGAACAGATACCCTGCCGCCGATCACTCTGGGCTTCTTAGGCACATTGTTCACGCAGCCGTCTATCGTGTTGTAGTTCTGCTCTGTGCCAGACTCCCTTGCTCTTTCTGCTGTTCCATTCTCCAAAAAATTTTTTCATGGTGAAGCAGCTCCCGGACTTTTCGGACGGTCGCATTATCAAAACCACTGAAAGCCGTTGTCATAAATTTCCCATCCGACTGTACTACAATGCTTGGCAGCAAGTCCGGTTTCTGATCACTCACCATCATCACAAAGCGTTGCTCGTCTATGGTTTTCTCATCCGTTACCGTCCACGTTCCTTTCTGCCCCTCAACCTGATAGCCTTCCTCGTTCAGAAGCAGGTATTCACCATTTGGCAGCTTCGTGAAAAAGCCATTGAACTTGATAAGTTCCTTTGGATTCACATAATAGGACTGCATTTTTTCCACCAATGGATGTTACGATCACATCACTGACACCGAATTTTCGGACTCTGAACCTATCAGGATTCAGCTTTTCCATGCGTTCCCGAATCTGCCCCGGTGTAACGCCTTGAATCAGAGATGCCTTATAACCCAGAACATAGTTCTCACTTGTCACCATGAAGCCGTTTTCAATCTGGTACTCATACGGGCGGCAGCGATAGTCCCGGCTCTTTTCCAAATCATTGATCTGGTAAATCATAAAAAGATTAGCACTCATCACACTTTCTCCTCTTCCGGGGCATCCGGTCTGTATAAATCCAGTTCCAGATTCTTGAACTGCTCATCCGGCAGATTCTCCATTTTAGAGATCATCTGCTCCACCAGCAGCCTTACTGCCATATCATCAGCAACATAGGGAAGAACTTCTTCCAGTTCCTTCTTCGTATTTTCAGCCGTGTCCTGCTCGAACATTGCCATAATCATCAGTTCGTTCTCATCAAAATGCACCTTGCTCACAGTTCCATTTCTCCTTTCTTCTTTGCCTTCTTCGGTTTTGCCTGTTCCTGATTGGACTGCTGCTCCTGCGCCTTTTTGCGGTTCTTCAACGCTTCACGGACAGACTGCCGGGTGTTGGGGCGTTCCTCCAACTCCTTGCTTGCCTGCCGCTTTTCCAAAAAGCGTTTTCATATCCGAAATTGCTTTCTGCACCAGCGGGCTTTCCCGGTAATGCTGGATATGGTTGACGATCTCTGCCTGCACTTCTCCACCTACCACCAGGTCAAACATTCCCGAATAGATGCTTCCATCCTCAAGAGAAAAGCCAATGCTCTTGATTCCGCTCATTCGCTCTGCCGGAATCTTATCGTAGACTTCCAATGCCTGCTCCAATGTCAGATTGTCGTGGAACTCCCCATCACTGGGAATTCAGCACACTCTGCCACATAAAAGCTGATGCTTGCTTCCGGCGCAGGCTTCTCTGCTGCCAGCTTTTCTTTCATCGCTTCTGCCCGCTGTGTTTCTGCACGGTATGACTGTTCCTGAAGATACTCAGCACTAATCACACCACATTCCGAAATGCTGTGTCCATGTCCTGCCAGAACTTCTTCCATCACTTCCTGCACGGGTCTGTACTCGTCTGTTTCAACGATGCCACCGTCCATCACTGTGAAATCCTTATTATATAAGGTATAGTCGTAGCCGTCCTCGCTGATTTGGATGTAAAAATAGCCATCTTTGATCTTATAGGCTACCGCCACATCCTGCACTTTCAACGCTTCTGCCACCAGTGCGGCCACATGGTTCTGGATGTACGGATTATCCCAGCCCGGAACTTTCTTGTAATCCTCCACGATAGTATCAATACCGTTCTTGCACTGCACAATATCCAGACTGCCCGGAAGTGGGTCAGGCGTTTTCTCTACGCCAAGGGCTTTCAGATGAAAATTCGGAATCTGCTGATAGCAGGACATTGCATCATCGAGATTTCCGAACTTCTCAATTTTCATCGGATTGGTCTGCAAATCTGTCACAACATAGAACTGCTGGACAAACGGTTTTTCTGGCTCCCGCTGCTGTTCAGCCGCAAGTTCTTTGCGGTACATATCCACAAACCCGTTCAGCACAGCCGGGTGACTGCACACGATCCAGTCGGTGCGGATATTGCTGCCCCGTTCTCCCTTGCAGGTGGTGTCTGCCCATTCCTTATTACTGTGTGAATAGCGTCCGTCATGGTTGTTATAATTCAGCGTGTACGCCAGAATATAGCCCATGCGCTCCATGCCAAACTGTTCAACGACGGACTTCGTAGCATCATCTGCAAGGTTCATTCCGTCGAAGTTGTCTGCAATCGCTTCTTCAATGGCGTTTCTGCACTCTTCATTGAGCTGTCTGGAAATGCGGTACAAATCCACTTCGCCATTCTCTGCTGCATAGCCGAAAGATTCGTAATAGACCGGGACATCCGAATCATCCGTGCGGCTTTCCTCCTCCACAGGCACAACCAGTTCTTCTTTTTTGTGAAGTCGGATTCTTTTCAGCAAAATACTCCTTTACGGCATCCTGGAAATCCTCATCAAAGCCATTCCACAAATCTTCTGCCACAAGTTTTCCCTGCTCATTGACCGCAACGCAGGCAGCTTCATCCCCGTATTCCTCATGCTCCAGCAGGAAGAACTTCTCGCCGCCGACCTCCATTTCATCAATCGCATACCATGTACCAACATGACCCTCAACTGCAATCTGGTCGGAGTCACCGTGTATTAAGCCATCCTTTTATGCTCTTGTTCTTCCATAAACTCCCGCACAGTCAGCAATCCACCCGTGAAGTTCAGCCCTTCCTCGCCCAGTTCCAGCCGACCGCCTGCGCCAAGGTCAAGTTCTTCTGCCATCAGAACAGATGCCGCATGGTTTACGCTCACTGTTTTCTCCACCAGAATCGGCTGCCCCGGATCATAGTCCGACCCGCGCAGGTCATAGCGGTACAATCCATCCGGCACATCCTCATCCCGCAGTCTGCTGTTGCTGAAAAGACCGGGCTTATCAAAGATTTCAATTTCCTGCAACTGTTCATCCAGAATCGTTTCTTTCTTCAAATCCATCTTTCTTTCCTTGAAAAAATCCGGCAACTCTGCAAAGCCGATGCTGTCCACATAGCAGGCTTTGATCGACTTGCCATCGTTCAGCACCACAACATCACTGACGGAAAGCGAATGCCCGGTAAAATCCGCTGGGCGCTGGATATTGAAGCGTTCGTAAATAGCTTCCAGCGTATCATTTTCCGTAAGTGGTGCGGTATAGACCAGTTCATAGTCTGCACAGTTTACTTCCATCCCGTGCCGCTTTACAAAATCCAGATTCATAAAGCGGTAGTCGTGTTCCGGGTCACGGGCAGTGATCTGGTAGATGCCAAACTGCTTTTCGCTGCCGGAAAGCAGCTTCTGCTCCTTAACTACTGTATCCATACGAGTTATCAGTTCTGCCGCCTTTTCTGCGGACTCTCCCTCTGATTCCTCCACTGCGGCTTGCAGCCATTCCCTGATCGGCTGAACATCCCCAGCCTGAATCTGTTCTTTCAGTGCTTCAACTGCTCAACGGGTGCTTTCTCGCCGTTTTCCATTGTTTTCTGCTTGTCCTTTTCCAAATCTTCCTTATCAATCTGGAAATAGTCACTTCCACGTTCGATTTCTTCACGCCCTGTGACAAGAACCGGCCACGGGCTGATACGGATAAGATAAATCTGCTTGCCCTCATCAAACAGCAACCTCATGGATCATCGTCTTGATGGTCTGGCTCTCGCCCATATCGGCATGCAGCATGGCACACCTCAGATTTCTTTGGTCCGCCCATATCGGCACGAACACAGACTTCGTCCATGTGGCTGTAATAGCCTTTTGCGCTGCCCTCGATTTCTCCAAAACGAATTGGCACAGGAGATACCTGTTCGATTGCCTCTTTCAGCAGGGTATAATCCTTGACACGGGCAGTCAGTTCATTTTACTTCCAGCGTAGGCAGCGGTTCTCCGTCTGTTTGGGCATAATCGAAAACCGTTGTTACCCGGAACCGGGGAATCACCGTTATACCCAGCCACCAACGTAGCATCTGGACGCTGCATTGCGATCAGCAGTGTATTATTGAAGCTATAATTATGGAACTTCGACATTGTGAGCAGGTACTTCGTATACATTTCCGAAGTAAAAAATGTCCTTTACGCCCTGCTCCAACCGTTCCGTGATTTCTTTGAGCTGGTCTGCCCGCTTATCTGCCATTCATGCCCTCCTTTACAAAATCTGCCCCATCAGATTCCCTTTCGGAGATCTGACGGGGCATTCTCAGTTACAGTTCCATATCGTGACTTTTCTTTTTCTGCGGTTTCGGCTCTGCCATGCGTTCCGCCTGTTTTTCGTGAAGCTGTGCAAGAATCGACGGACGTTTTACGCTGTCTGCACTCCGCTCAATCTCACGCTTCGGCGCAGGGATTTCACTCTCCGTCACTTCCTCATCCATGCCAAGAGCCGCATCATCCCCCCTTTTCATCCATGTCCAGCAGAGCATTCAGTTCTGCAAGTCGTGCAGATTTTTCGTTCAGTTCCGCTTCCTGCGGGAACGGGCGCTGCACTTCTTCCTTTGCTTCTGCCAACTGCTGCTGTAAAGTTTCCAACCTGCGCTCCACCTGCGGCAGTGTCTTTTCGATGGATGCCAGCGCATTGAGAATACGCTGGATATTGCCAGCCGGGTCACTGCCAAGTTCAATCGTATAACTGCTCTGCCGCTTGATGGTCAGCTTGAATGTCTGAGCGAACGCATCAAACCGGGAACTGATTGCAAACCCTCCCAAATCTGCGATTTGCCCCTCTGTCTTAGCGATCTTCATTGCGGCGCAGGCTGCAAGAATCGCCGATCCTGCTTCCTTGCGGTCGGTATAAACCCTGTCCTCCACCGTGATGGAGAACTTCTCCTTATCCTGTTCCAGCAACGGCTTTGCCACTGCAAGATCAGCTTTCAGACCTGCTATGCGCTCTTTCGCTGCCGTGATTTCTGCCGGATACCGCCGTGCAATATCCGATTCCAGACTGTAAATCTGGCTGGTGTGGTTGGCCCGCATCAGCTTCAGCTTGCTGACCTGAATATCCAAATCCATCTTTTCCTTGATGTAGGGATTTCCTGTTGCCAATGCTTTGATTTCTGCATAGGTCAGCGCGGTATCGTCCACATCATCACAGGCACGGACAGGAGATTTCGAGGTCATGATCTGCGAGATAAACTTCTGCTTATTTTCCAGAATTTGCCACATATACGAATCAAACGTATTCTCTGTGACGTAACGGAAAATCTTCACTTTCTGGTTGCGGTTTCCCTGACGAAGAATGCGTCCTTCCTGCTGTTCCAGGTCAGAGGGTTTCCACGGGCAATCAAGATGATGCAGGGCAATCAGCCTGTCCTGAATGTTCGTACCAGCACCAAGTTTCGGGGTTGAACCAAGCAGGATACGCACCTGCCCGGAACGCACCTTTGCAAACAGTTCTGCCTTTTTTGGTTTCGGTATTTGCCTCATGGATGAAAGCAATTTCCTCACGGAGGATTCCCTTTGCCACCAGTTTCTCCCGAACATCATCGTACACATTGAATGTTCCGTCTGCTTTCGGGGTCGATAAATCACAGAAAATCAACTGGGTAGATTTGTCGGGCGTGGATTCTTCCCACACCTGATAGGCATTCTCCACACAGAGGTTGACCTTGCTTTCCGGCTCATCCGGGAGCAGGTCATTGATAAGCCGCTGATCCAGTGCCAGCTTTCTACCGTCATTCGTGATCTTGAGCATATTATCAATTTTGGGATTGACATTGCCGTTTCGCACCTGTTCTGCACGGTCGGCAAAGCTGCTCACCATTTCCTGCTGCGTTTCGCTGGGTTTCAGCACCTCATTGATGTACTCTGCTTCCGGCACAGGCAGATTCAGCATATCCGCCGTCTGTACGTCTGCGGACTCCTTGAACAGTGAGATCAATTCAGGGAGATTGAAAAAACGGGCGAACCGCGTCTTTGCACGGTAGCCCGTTCCCTCTGGGGACAATTCGATTGCCGTTACGGTTTCGCCAAACGAAGCCGCCCAGCTATCAAAATGTCCAAGATGAAGTTTCTGTAAGGTGTCATACTGCAAGTAGCGCATAATGGTATACAGCTCCACCATGCTGTTCGATACTGGTGTACCTGTTGCAAAGGTCACACCCTTGCCGCCAGTGATCTCATCAAGATACTGGCACTTTGCAAACATATCCGAGGATTTCTGCGCATCGGTCTGAGCAATACCAGCGATATTCCGCATTTTTGTGTAGAGGAACATATTTTTTTATAGAAGTGGCTCTCATCCACAAACAGGCGGTCAACACCAAGTTGCTCAAATGTAACCATCGTCCTTGCGGCTCTGGTCGTTCAGCTTCTGGAGCTTTGCCTGTAAGGTTTTCTTTGTTTTCTCCATCTGCTTGACCGTGAAACTCTTACCATCGTCCTCTGCCTTTGCTTCTGCAATCGCAAAGGTAATGTCCTGAATCTGCCGTTCGATCATGGATTTCTGCCGTTCCGGGGAAAGCGGAATTCGCTCAAACTGCGAATGTCCGATAATGATTGCATCATAATCGCCCGTAGCAATCCGGGAACAGAACTTTTTCCGGTTGGATGGCTCAAAATCCTTTTTTGTTGCCACCAGCACATTGGCATTCGGATACAGCCGCAGGAAGTCTGCGCCCCACTGCTCTGTCAGATGGTTCGGCACAACGTAGAGATTCTTCTGTGCCAGACCCAGACGGCGGCTTTCCATGCCGGCAGCGATCATCTGGAAGGTCTTGCCCGCACCCACACAATGCGCCAACAGCGTATTATTGCCATACAGGATATGCGCCACTGCATTTCTGATGCGGCATCAGGCTGATTTCCGGGGTCATGCCCACAAACTTAATATGACTGCCATCGTATTCACGGGGACGAATCGCATTGAACCGCTCATTGTAGACCTTGCAAAGTTCCTCTCTGCGGTCTAAATCCTTGAAAATCCACTGCTTGAACGCATCCCGAATTGCTTCCTGTGCCTGCTGCGCCAGCATGGTTTCTTTTTTATTCAGCACTCTCCTTTCTTTTCCATCCTCATAGACGGTATCGTAAATTTTGGTATCCCGGAGATTCAGCGCATCTTCCAGCAGTCGATAGCCGTTGACACGCATTGTGCCGTAGGTGTTCGTCACGCGGGGATTACTCCGGTCAAGCGACTTACCACTGATATTCCATGCACCGCTGATCTCCGAATAGGTTGCCTTGATGGAACTTCCGATATAGTAGCTTGGTGTCTTAAACACCTGCTCCATGAAGTCCGTAATGTACTCTGCCTTGATCCAGTTCGCACCCAGCCGTACTTCAATCTCCGAAGCATTCAAATCTTTTGGCTGTACCCGCTTGAGATACTCGACATTGACCTGATACTCCGGGTGGTTTGCAGCAAAGGTTTCTGCCGTTGCCAGCTTTTCCCGGACGTTGCCGGACAGATATTCGTCCGCCGTCACCCACGCCTGTGTGACAGGATTGTGGAAGATAACACCTGCCAGTTCTTCGGTCACTTCCTGCTCTGTCTTTCCGCAAAGTTCTGCCATAAACGGCACATCGACCTTTGCTTTTTCTCCGATGGAGAGTGCCAGGGCTTCACTGGGAGTATCCACAGAGGTGACGGGTTCCGGCTTGCGAATGGTGCGCTTCGTAAAAATATCTGCCAGCCGCTTGAGGTTTTTATCCTCGTCCAGAATCTCAAGGGATGCCAACAGGCAATAGCTGCTGTCCTGCCGGAATGCCCGTTTGTTGGCAGTGCTGTTGATAAGACCGTACTGCGCTGTGAACCGCTTATACTGGTCTTTCAGCTTTCCTTGCAGCAGTTCCACTTCGGCATCCGTACCATCGTGCAACTGGCAGTCCAGCAATTTCTGTGTAGTTTCCCGCAGGGCAATCATCCCCAGCACACGCTCCGCCGTGACCGCAGGCAGGTCAACCTTATTCATGTAGGAGTTTTCACGGTAATAAACCTGTCCGTCCACATTGGTGTAACTGAAATTCTTCACGTTCGGGTCTGCCGGGAGCGGTTCTGCGTTCTGGTCAAGTTCATCGTCCGTGATTTCCGGCTCTGTGATTTCCGCATGGATGTTCTCAACTGCTGCTTTCAACTGCTGGGCAAGGTCTGCGCCCTCGATGGGCTTGACCGTGGTTTCCTGCTTGCCGTACTGTGTACTTTCAGTCGTGATCTCACCTAGCACCATTTCGGGATGCTGCGCAAAATACTGGTTGATGGGGTATCCCTCCGGCGTTGTGCCAAGGTCTACCCACTCTGCCCGCTCCACTGCCGCCCGGTCACGCTTTTGCAAAAACAGATGTCCGCTACTACGCTTGTATTGGCATTGCGCTGGAACGCATTGTTCGGCAGGCGAATTGCACCGACCAGATCAGCACGGTTGGCAAGATACTCTCGGACAGAGGAATCCTTTTTGTCCATCGTGCCGCTGGAAGTGACTACCGCCACCACGCCGCCCGGACGAACAAGGTCAAGACTCTTTGCAATAAAGTAATCGTGGATGAGGAAGTTGTGGCGGTCATACCGCTTATCCGGCACTTTGTAATTGCCGAACGGCACGTTGCCTACCACACAGTCAAAGAAGCTGTCCGGGAACTGCATCGTTTCAAAGCCCTGCACGGCAATCTTGTTTTTCTGATAAAGCTGCTGTGCAATGCGCCCTGATACGCTGTCCAGCTCTACACCATACATCTTGATGTTTTCCATGCTTTCAGGCACAAGACCCATGAAGTTACCGACACCGCAGGACGGTTCCAGTACATTACCTTTGCTCAGTCCCATATTGGAAAGGGCTTCATACATTGCCTTGATTACCGTAGGAGAAGTGTAGAAAGCATTCAGCGTAGATGCCCTCGCTTCGCTGTACTCATCTGCCGGGAGCAGAGATTTCAGTTCCGCATACTCTTTCGACCAGTCTGCATTCTTCTCATCAAATGCCTGCGGAATGCCACCCCAGCCGACATACCGGGAAAGAACTTCCTGTTCTTCTGCGGTTGCCTGCCGCTGTTCTGCATCCAGCGTTTGCAGCAGCCGGATGGCTTCGATGTTTGCTTTGAATTTTGTCTTGGCTCCTCCTGCGCCAAGATCATCGTCTGTGATGTGGAAATTGATAGGCTCCTGTTTCGGCTGTGCAGGCGGATTCTGTACGGTATCGGTATCCAGTGGAAGATTCTTTTCTTTCCGTGCCTGGTTGACCTCTTCCGGGGTCATAGGCTTACTGGTAAGAGGATTCAAAACATCGTCCACTGCCGAACGATGGATGGCATCTGTCCGGGTCTGCACATCTGCAATGAGCTGCATCTGTTCCGGGCCAAATTCAGGGTTCAGCAGTTCTTCCAGACTGCCGCCATTCTCCGCAACCGCATAGATTACATCCATCTGTTCTGAGGTAAAGTCCTCATAAGCTACCTGTGCTTTGTGCAGGGCATCAAAGACAGTCCGCTCCACTTCGTTGCGGAAGTCCTGCTGTTCAGCGGAATCCAGATTCTTGTGGGATGGCTTGATTTCCTGTGCAGACGCATCCACCATCATGCCCCGCACCCACTGGGGCGAATGAGGATCATTCTGATAAAGAGCAACCGCATCGCGGGAATCTGGCATCATATCCTGATAGGTGCGCTGGAAAATATCTTCTACCAGCCAGTCTTTGAAGTTCTCCCACTTCTCGCTGGCTTCCAGATACAGCGGGGCAGTTTCCGCATTCTGCTCTAACAGCTCGTCGATCTTGTTCCGAAGTTTCTTTTCCGCTTCATCTGCATCCACATCGCGGTCACGGAGATACGGATAGATTTCACTTTGCTGCACCGCGTCCAGTATGGTATACAGACATTCCTTGTAAACGCAGCGACTATCTTTCAGCGCAGATTCCTGCCCTGCCAGAAGATAATCATTCAGCGGATTCTTTGCCAGTTCTGCATCATACTGGTTCGGTCGAAGCACCCGCGCTGCCCATGCAGGACGCTCCATATCTTTCAGATAGATCAGAGAATCCGTAACACGTTCGATTTTATAAAGGTTGTCATCTTCCAGATAGAGATAATCCCCGACATTTCTACTGTACTTTTCCGTCTGCTTCTGAGGTTCTTCAACCACTGCGATGGTTGAATGCTCTTTCGATTCCTGTTCCTGCGCCCAAATATCGAAAAAGCGATATTTGTCCTGTCTCAGAAACAGAAATCTCAACAGCCTTTTTCTTTTCCGGGAAGATCGTGTACGTTCCCTCAACATACTGGTGCAGTTCAGCAAGCGTCTTTGATTTTTCCGCATATTCCGGGGAATCCAACGGCACGGAAAGAAGTGCTGCATCCATCTTTTCCAGAAGTTCTGCCGCCTGTTCCGGGTCAGCCAGCATGATGGGCAGTTTCTTTCTGGCATCCTTATTCAGCAGTTCCCGTTCAAACGGACGTTCCACTTCATCGGGCAAGTGGTAATAAAAGCCGATTACCCGATTTGCCATCTGCTCACGCTCATAATTCGGCATCCGGCTGTAATCCGCAGGCTTCAGATACAAACTCTGGTCAATGAGCCTTGCAACTCGTTCAGCCGCCTGATTCCATTTCAGCTTTACAAGCGCATCCGGCTTTCCATAGATGCCCCGTGCCAGTTCAAGACCTCTGCCGTCATAGCTGGCATGAGAATCATCTGCACGGGAAAGTGCATGACTGCTGCCGCCCACACCGTATCGGTCTTTCAGAAATGCCGCGCGTTCTGCTTTCTCCGTATGGGTAAGGAAGAAACTGTACGTTGCCAGTCTGCCATCCGAATACGGCCCGCCGCCTGCAAGAAAAGCATTGATCTCATCGTCCGTGATAAAGACTTTCTGCGTATTCCACTGAAAGCCCTCTCTTGCCTGATAGGGCTGATACGGGAGGGCGAACTTCTGAAATCGTTCCGACACCTTATCCGGGCGGTAGAACTGCATCCGCATCACACTTTTATCTTCGGCGTAGGCTTCTGCCAGTCCCAAAAGACGTTCGTTCAGGTCAGCCAGAAATTCCGGCTGGTCAAGCAGCTTTGCAAGGCGTTCTGTAAGTTCCGGGTATCCGCCGGAGAAGATGGACGTATCGGCAAAGACCATCTCTGCCACACCCTCTGACATATCGCGTTCCATATAGCTCAGGGCTTCTGCGTGTTCATGCAGGGCATTTCCACGGGCAGCATCCAAAACCGATTTTGGTGCGTACTCCCCCTGCTGCAAAAGCTGATGGATTCTGCCGCTGACATCTTCCCATGACAGAAATGCTTTGTTTTTGGGGTCGTTCCGAACCGTATCTCCAACGGCGTTCTGCATACCCAGCTCATCGAACCAGACCGCATATTTTGTGCCACCGATCTCAAAGCCCTTGCCGCCCTCGCCATACTCCTTTTTTGACAAAAGCGGTATACTCTTCCGGGGACTGTTCGGTCATAAAGTTATAGATAAGGCGAAGCTGGCTTTTGTTTCGATTGCTGCCTGTCCGCAGGATTTCATCCACAACTTCTGCCGGAATGGTGATCTCATCGGCATACTGTGCCTGCATCGGGGCTTCGATTGCCCGAATCTGCTGTTCCACGGTCGGCAAACTGGGCAGAGAAAAAGCAGAGGCAATTTCTTCCTCTGCTTCGCTCAAATCCTGTTCGGTTGTGTCGGCGGTTAGTTGTATACCAATTCCTTCAGCACGATCTCTTCCGCCATCGCGGTCAGATTGTTCTGGTGTGCCACCCATGCCATCTGTTCGGTTTCCTTGTTCGGAGCCGGATACTTCTCGTTCAGGCTCTCGATCAGTTCTTCCATCCGGTTCTCCGCCTGCTCGTCGATCTGCGCCAGATGCTGATTCAGCCTGCCGCTCATCAGCATACTCTGATACCAGTTCTTCTTGTTCTCCTTCAGATAAGTCCTGCGCAGCATCCCGTACTTCCCAATGCTCATCGGCTTGTCCTGTACGGTCAGGTTCGAAACAGGTAGTCCCCCTTGCGGTGATAAGTCAGTTCCATACGGTTTTCCTCCTTCGGTGATGTTTGTTTCGGTTTCGCGCTTTAATGTGCTAAAGTCCGTACTGGTATTATACAAGCTGTCGGCAGTTTTTGCAAGATGTTCTGTAACTTCTTTTCGGTAAATTTTCTGCATTTCCCGTCCAATGTCACGGAGAACCGCTTCACACTGTTCCGAAACAGCATTGCCCAGGAAGGTCAAGACCGGAAGCTGGTTGAAATCCACGATACGGATAAAATCCTCATCGTCCAGAACTTCCAGCGGTTCCTGTCCGCAGCGTCGGGAAAGGGTGTAGAAAATACTGTTGGTCATCAACTCCCGGAAACGGACACGAAGGTTATCTTCGTCCAGTCCCTCCAGAAATGTGTCTGCCACCTCATATTCCAGACCATCCATCGCTTCTTCCAGATTCTCAGCGGTCAACTGCTGTGCCAGTTCCATCAGCGCAGCATTCATGCTGTCCGTCTGCGTCAGTGCATAGGTATCTGCCAGATGGTCGAGGATCATCTGCTGGTGTTCCGAATAATCAATGCGCCATAGGATCGGCGTTTTGCCGCCCTGCACCAGATGCGTGTCCGCAATGTCGAACACATAACGCAGCTTTGCCCGCGGGCTGGCATCGTCCAGAAGTGCAATGCCCTTTGCGCCACGGTTTACCCAGCGGTTCATTTTCTTGTTCCAGACTTCCAGCTCTGCACAGGCAGTCGCATCAGGACGCTGGGCATGAATCAGCAGAGTGTCTTTGAACGAATAGCGGTACAGCCGTGCCGCCACATCCAGATAGTTCATCCAGTCTTTCGGAGAATTGCTTACCCACCGTGCATTCTGCTGGGCAAGTTCCCGAATATCATTAAATTTTGCCAACCGTTCCCTCCTTACTTCTTAGCTGGTGTTTTCGGAAATTCAAGACTGTACTGCGCCCTGCCATTTTCTACCCGCATCACAAGGTCTGCGTCAAAGGTCTTGTTCTTTTGGCAGAGTAGAAGTCTTTTACATGGGTGCGTCCTTTCTTCAAAAGGTCAGTTGCCATTTTCTTCGTGAGCGTCTTTTTCATGCCGGAAAGGTATTTACTTTCTTTCCAGAGGGCAAATTTGCAGTCGCGGTCAGAACAGTAAAAGTTCTGTCTGCCCTCACAGACGGTTTTGCCGCATACCGGGCAGTCCCCGATAGATACCTTATTATAAGTAGTCGATTCCTGTACGGTCGGAATCTGCCGGAGGTCTGCCAACATCTTATCCAAAAGTCCGTTGATTCCCTGCATGAAGTTGGCGGGCTTTATTTCGCCCTGTTCCATCCGCAGCAGTTCATTTTCCCACTCAGCGGTATGCTTGCCGATTTCAGGTAATCCGGGATATTTGCGATTGCCGTGACCCCTCTGCACTGGGAAGAATCTGCTTGCCTTTGCGTTCCACATAGCCGAAAGATACCAGCTTTTCCAGAATCGCTGCACGGGTCGCAGGCGTTCCCAGTCCTTTCTTTTTCCGTGTCTTTTTCAAACTCCTTGTTGCCTGCGGTTTCCATTGCAGAAAGCAGGGTATCTTCGGTAAATGCCTTCGGCGGAGATGTAAAGCCCTGCTTTTTCTCCGCACTCACCACAGGAATCACCGCGCCCTGTTCCAGTTTCTTAGGGAATGCCACATCCTTGCTTTTTTCCTGTTCTGCAAACGGAACAGGCATTGCGGTATGTCCCGCCTGCAAAATATTTTTGTATTTTGCAGTGAACTTCCTGTCCTGACAGCATACTGTTACCAGAACATCCTCATAGATGTATGGCGGCTGTACTGCCTGCTGCATCTTCCAGACGATGAGGGCAAAGATTTTTCTTGTCCCCGGACAGGTTGTTTAGCTCACGCTTGCAGCTTTCCAGCGTCGGCAGAATCGCATGGTGATCAGTGACTTTCTTGTTATTGACTACCTGTTCCACTTTGCCAACCTCGCCGCTATAATGGTTGAGCAAATCTGTCATGGTCTGCTGCATATCTTCCGTGATGTACTGGCTGTCCGTTCGCGGGTATGTCACCAGCTTTTCTTCGTACAATTCCTGTACGATCTTCAATGTCTGGCTGGCGGTAAAACCATAATAGCGGTTGGCCTCTCGCTGCAAAGTCGTTAAGTCGTACAGCTTCGGGGCTGACTGTTCTTTCCACTTGCGCTCGATGCTGCCGACCACGGCACACTGTCCATCACAAGCTGCCTGCACGGTATCCGCATTCTGCTCCTGCACCATCCGTTCCGATTCTGCCACGATGCCATTTCCCGTGATTTCCACCTTGTAGTACGGTTCTTTCACAAAGTTCTGGATTT
>VOFC01000669.1_pt1 | contig 48622 bp, 49 predicted proteins | sample 5384161 | NCBI WGS metagenome assembly VOFC01 (sample SAMN12384722, study PRJNA508395) | human gut metagenome | isolation source: healthy gut B | host: Homo sapiens | reverse complement strand
AACCAAAAACATTTGCTTTTTGCTCTTCTATATAATAGTATAGTAACAGCTTTCTCTTTTGGTATATTCCTTATTTCTACATAAAGGAGCCTTGCTTCATCATGCTTTTAGCTTTGAACATCGGCAACACCAACGTAACTTTCGGTGGATATGATTCCGCCGGACAGCGCGTGTTTGCTTCCCGCTTTTATTCCGATAGTGCCCTGAGCTCGGACGAACTGGTCTACAAGCTTGTCAACATGCTGGCTCTCTATCATATTCAGCCCCGTGATGTGGACGCGGCGATCCTAGCCAGTGTGGTTCCCGTCCTGACCAGCCGTATGCGCGAAGCCCTGGAAAAGATGACCAACGCCCCCCTGATGGAAGTCGGCCCCGGCTTAAAGAGCGGTGTACGCATCCGCATGGATAATCCCGCCCAGCTGGGCGGTGAGCTGCTGTGTGCCGCTGTGGGCGCCTTGCAGACCCACAAGCCGCCCCTTCTGGTCATGAACATGGATACCGCCGCCACGCTGGTTGCCGTGGATGCCGAGGGCAGCATTGTGGGCGGTGTGATTCTGCCCAGCCCGGCGCTAAGCCTTTCGGCCCTGGTACGCAACACAGCCCAACTGCCGCAGATTGATATGGAGCTGCCTGCCAAGCGCTTTTTGGGCACCAACACAACGGACTGCCTGCACAGCGGTATTGTGAACGGCAGTGCCCTGATGCTGGATGGCCTGTTTGCCCGCTGCCGCGCCACCCTGCACGCACCGGATGCCCCGGTCATTGCCACCGGCACCCTGCCCGCCAGCATCCGGGATGCCTGCGCCACCCCCATTGAATATAACGGAACGTTGATTCTGGACGGCCTGTATTCCATCTGGAAGCGCAACGTCAAAAAGTAAGTTCAAAAGCAATTTCTTTCTCGCCTTATCCAGCACAACAAAAGCACCCCGCATTCCATAGCCGCCGGGCTAAATGGAATGCGGGATGCTTTGCTTTATGCTATCTTCTCAAGTTTCTTATTTCAGGATGCCGGTTGCTTCATCGAAGTGGCAGGTCTTACCGTTGATTTCCACCGTGCCGTGTGCCATTGCACCGGTGATGAGGTCAAAGTAGTAGGTACCGTTCTCGTTGGTATTCCAGCCCTTGATCATCTGGCCGTTGGCATCATAGCGGACCCACTTGCCGCCGTCAGATTCCTGGTAAACATCCTTGGAAACTGCCTTTGCGCCGTTGGCATCGCTGTCCAGCCAGTACCAGCCATCACTTTCGGGGTCGTAGATCTCCTTGCCGCGGCCTTCCAGGCCCTGGCGCTGGCCGTTCTCGTACCAGTAGTCCTTGCCGTTCTCCTGCTTCCAGGCCAGGTTCAGACCAATGCCGGTGGTTTCGTCAAAGCTGCATGGCACGCCGTCGATCTCAACATCGCCCTTTGCCATTGCGCCAGTGATGGGGTCAAAGTAGTAGGTGCCGTTCTCGTTGGTGTTCCATCCCTTGACCATCTTGCCGTTTTCGTCATAGCGGACCCATTTGCCGCCATCGGATTCCTGGTAAACGTCCTTGGAAACTGCTTTTGCGCCGTTGGCATCGCTGTCCAGCCAGTACCAGGCATCGCTTTCGGGGTCATAGATCTCTTTACCGCGGCCCTCGGTGCCCTGTTTGACACCGTCCTCGTACCAGTAATCCTTGCCATCCACGGTTTCCCAGCCGTTCTTGGACTTCTTGATGGTGATGGTATCCACCACGCTGTCATCGGTGCTGCGGTAGGTAGTCACGGTAAAGGCATCCTTGGTAACATTGGCAACAGAGTAGTTGGGAACCTTCTCCTGGTTCTGCACAGCAGTGTATTCAAAGGCTTCCTCGGTGATCTTATAAAACTTGCTGCCGGAAGCAGAGTTCATGGTAATGTACTGAACACCATCGGGGTTGGTCACTTCGGTCAGGGCGCTGCCGTCAGCGTTCTTCTGAACATCAGCCGTCATGCCGCTTTCGCCGCCCATGATGTAGCTGCGGGCGTAAACGTGGTCATGGCCCTGCAGGACAATATCAATGCCCAGCTGGCTCAAAATCGGGGAAAGACCGTTGCGCAGCGTGACGATATCGGATTCCGTTACATGGCTGGCAACGCTGTAGATGGACTTATGGAAAGAAACCACTTTCCAGGTTACATCAGGGTTGGCTTGGATGGTTTCTTCCAGAAATGCCTTGTGTTCAGCAATGCTCAGGCAACTGGTGTTCAGCACCATATACAGGGTGTTGTTGTAAAGTAAAGTAGTAGTCGCCGTCACCGGTAGACTCAGAATCCACAGCGTTATCGCCATAGGCATCGCCGCTGACCTGACCGTACTTTTCGCTGATGTTGGGCAGGGTAAAATGCTGTCCGTACAGGGCGGTGTTGTAGCCGCAGTCATGGTTGCCCAGCTCGGTTGCCAGCGGCAGCTGGGTCAGCTGCGGGGCGTTCAGGAAGCCGTCATACTCTTCTTCCACCTGGCTCAGGTTGCTGGTGTCGTACTTATAATAGGCGTTGATCTGGTCACCCATGCTGAACAGGAAGTTTGCATTGGGGGCTTTGGCCAGGGCGTGGTTCAGGGTGTTGGTCCAGCCGCCGTTGTCATCGTCAATGCTGCCGCTGCAGCCGATCTGCGGGTCGCCGAATACCAGGAAGGTGTACGGCTCATCTTTGCCAAAGGTCTGGGTGGTGTAGGTTTTGGTTTCGCCGTAATGGGCTTCGTCCTTATCGGCGCTGACAGCGTATTCATAGGTGGTGTTGCTCTGCAGGCCGGTCAGGGTAACGGTATTCTTGTACCAGCCTTCGCTGCTGGTAGGGGCCACGGCAGCCTGCAGTGTGGTCATCTCACCGCCCTGTACGCCGTATTTCAGCATGCCGCCGGTGGGGGTGCTGCCGTACCATGTCACGTTCACGGAATCCTGGGCAGCACCGATGTTCATCACAACAGCTTTCACATCATGGCTGTTGGCGTAAAAAGTAGGGGCATCGACCGCCACGGTTTCCGCCGGGGCAGCGGCTTCGGGGGTGGCTTCCTCGGCCAGCGCCGGGGTAACGGTCATGCCCGCGCTCATGATCAGCGCAAGAGCACAGGCAGTCAGACGATTCCAGTTCTTCAAATTCACTTTTCTTCACACACACTTTCTATTCATCCGAATCAAATTCTGGCGGGAGTTTCAGCAATGCCCGCTCCCGGCTTTTGAGGTATATCTACAGCCCGCTGATGCAGGCATTGCTTTTATCGTTTCAGCGGCCGGTACAGTGCCGCGCATATCCCGGAGGTAATGGGCACCCCCAGCACCACACCCAGGGTGGATGCCACGCCCTGCGCCACCTGAATGGCGGCGTAATCCGATGCAAACAGCTGGCTGGAATGCCAGCCGTATGCCATCAGCAGCAATAGGGTGGTCACAGCCTCACCGGCAAAAGCTAAGATTAATGTGTTGCTCATTGTGCCGATCATATCACGGCCAATGCGCATGCCCGCGGCAAACAGCTGCAGACCGCTCATTTTCCCATCGGCTTCCCGCAGCTCGTGCAGGGAGGATGCCAGCGAAAGCGCCACATCCATCACAGCGCCCAGGGAGGAGATCAGAACCGCTACCAGCAGCAGCCAGTGCAGTTCCAGCCCGGTCTGCCCAGCCACCAGCACAAGGCCCTCACCGTTGGTATCGTTCATGCCGGAAAGGTGCAGCAGCGTGCTGAACAGGTAGAACATACCTCCCGCCAGCGCCACGCCCGCCAAAGTGGAAAGCATGGCCGCCCATGTTTTGGGGCTGGGCGGGTTGAGCAGCAGCAGGCTGACCAGGGTGCACACAGCCAGCGCCGCCACCGTAAGCGGCAGCAGGACGGCAGCCCGTGGTAGATGCCCGGCAAAATCAACCAGGCAATCATTGCCCCGGTAAAGCCCAGGCCCAGCAGGGTGCGCACGCCTTTCCAGCCGCCGATGGCCACCACCGCGGCGGCAAACACCGCCAGGATCAGCACCAGCACCGGGGCGCGGTCGTAATTGTCTACGGTATAGTAAGCATCCGCGCTGTCGGGCAGGTCCTCACAGATAATGGCGGTTTCCCCCTGGCGCAGCCGTACGTTCTGGGTGCGGGTCAGGTAGTTGTCAATGGTCACTTCGGTCCCCTTGTTAGCACCTTCCAGCAGCAGGATGCGCAGTTCCTGGGTGCCCATGCTGCGGGCAGGGTCCAGCTGGTCGGGCTTGGTATCATCCCGCAGCACTTCCACAACGCGGCCGCGCACATAATGCAGACTGGAGATGTTATCCCCTTTGTAGCGGCCTAAAGCGTCCCAGTCATAGCCGCGGCAGGCCAGCACCAGCAGCAGTGCAACTGCCGCCAGCACCACCCAAAACCTCCGCACCTTGCTGTGGGACTTTTTTCTGCATTGCTGCAGCAAATTTTGCATGGTCATTCTGTTCCCTGCCTTCCGTAGCCTATTGTACGGCGGAATTTAGCCGGTATCGACCATGCTGCCGTATAGTTTGTGTAAAGAACTGAACATTTTTTGCTGTGCCCTGCAAGCGTTCTGTAAAGTGGGTAAGGGTGCCGTAAAGTGTGTAAAATAATGCAAAAGCCCTGTACCACAGCAGCAGAAACAGTTCTGCCGCCGGGTACAGGGCTTGTATCAAATCATCTATAAATTTTCTAAGTGCCGATACGGCGAGCGAGGTCCCCAGCGCAGCAAACGCTGCACAGGGTCTTATCGAGCATTTGGAACCGAGTGATTATTCCGGCAGCTGGATTGCACCAGTGGGGCAATTGCACCTTCGCAAGCACCACCGCAGTCAACACAAGCAGAAGCATCGACAACGGCCTTGTCCTCGAGGCTGATAGCGCCAACGGGGCAGGTGTCAACACAAGCGCCGCAAGCAACGCACTCGTCAGTAACCTTATGAGCCATGGTAATCTCCTTATCTCCGCACAATTCATGTAAGCCCGCCCGGATCCTGTGCGGTTGGCTTGAGCCCCGACGGCACGCTTTTCGCGTTTGTATTATTGTAGCACGGAAACCTTCGATTTTCAAGGCATTTGGTAAATTTCACGCGGGGTTTGCCGCCCGGCGCATAAAATCAGACTTTTTCGGCATACTGTTAGTTTTTACTAACCAAGTTTCTTCTCAGGTATGGTCGGGATCCGGCTCAACCGGTGCGCGGCGGCCCCCGCGCAGGTAGGTACACTCGCTCCGTTTATAGATTTTCGGGGCAAGGCTTTCCACATTGCTGCGCACCTTCAGGGTACCGGCTACCACGTTGGCTTCCAGCACAGTACCCTCGCCGTCCGGCGTGCGCACCACACTGCCGGGCTGCGGGGTGATGGAATTCAAGTATTCATAGCTCTTCTGCTCGTAAGCCAGGCAGCACATCAAACGGCCGCATGCACCGCTGATCTTGGCCGGGTTCAGACTCAACCCCTGTTCTTTTGCCATCTTGATGGAAACCGGCTGGAAGTTTTTCAAAAACCGGCTGCAGCAGAACGGCTGGCCGCACACGCCCAAGCCGCCCAGCATCTTGCTTTCATCGCGCACACCGATTTGGCGCAGCTCAATGCGGGTGTGGAACTGCCCGGCCAGGTCCTTGACCAGCTCGCGGAAGTCCACACGGTTGTCGGCGGTAAAATAGAACACCAGCTTGCTGCGGTCCAGCGTGTACTCGGCATCCACCAGCTTCATCTGCAGCTTATGGGCGGCAATGCGCTTTTCGCACAGTTCAAAGGTGGCTTTCTCGTCCGCACGGTTCTGGCGCATGCGGCGCACATCCACGCCGTCCGCCAGCCGGATGACCGGCTTGATCTCCCGCGGGAAGCTGCCGGAGGCAATTTCATGTGCGCTGCGCACGACCTCGCCGCATTCCACGCCGCGGGCCGTCTCCACAATCACAAATTCCCCTTCCTTGATTTCCAGCTCCTTGGGGTCAAAGTAATAGGCGCGGCCGCTTTCCTTAAATTTAACAGAGATAACTTTCATTTCAATATCCTATCTATCGGGATTGGTGTATCGTTTCAGGGGGTACCTGCCCTACCTGGCAGCCATTTCCATGCCGCACACGGTCAGGGCAAGGCGCAGATTGCCGTTTGCCTTCATGGCGCGGCGGGCGGCTTCCGCCGCGCGCAGGATCCGCGCTGCGGTATCGGGCTGAACGCCGTCAAAACCGGGGCGGCGCAGAGCGGCGCTGGCGGCCTGGGTCGCCTGCCACAGCACAGCGGCAGCGCTGTCCTTATCTTTTTCATAGCCCGCCAGCAGCGCCTGCACACGGTAGGTGTCCTGCTGCTGGGCCTGGCGGCACAGCTCCCGCGCCGCGGCACGAGCCACCTTGGCCGCCGGGTCGGTCAGCGCTTTCAGGCATAGGCCAATGTGCCCCTCATACAAAAAAGCCAGATCCTGTGCATTCTGTTCGTTCAGCTCCGGTTGTGCTGTGCGCAGGGCAGCGGCACATTCTTCGGTCGGCACCGGTGCCATGGTGTAAGCCGCACACCGGCTGCGGATGGTGGGCAGCACCGCCGACGCACTGGAAGCCGTCAAAAGGAACATGACTCCCCCGGCGGCTCCTCCATAATTTTCAGCATTGCGTTGGCCGAAGCCCCATTCAGGTTCTGCGCGCCATAAATAAACAGCACACGGCCCTCTGCATCCGAAGAAAGGGCTGATTTCTGGATATTCTGCCGCGCATCCCGGATGGCTTCCACCTTGATCTGGCCGGAAGCCCCCTCCCCACGCACCACAATGGATTCTGTATCCTGCCCGCGCAGAACCGCCTCGGCATGGGGGCCACCATTGGGGTACAGATAATCCGCCGCCAGGCAGCGCGCGGCAAAGCCGGCACCGCAGCCCGGCTCCCCCACCAGCAAAATGCTGTGGGCGATCCGCCCGCTGCCCAGCGCCGTCTTTAAGTCCTGTTTCAGTTCACGGTTGCCCGCAATGCGTTCCAGCATTGGCATTACAGCTTTTCAAACCGTTCTACGTTGGTCACAAAAATGGTTGCGCCGCCAACGGTCACCTCAATGGGCATAGCGGTTTCCAGCCCAACGCCGATGGAAGCGGTGCCGGGAACGATCTCGGTGCGCTGTTTGCAGCAGCGGGAGATCACCTTGATGCAGTCGTCCACACGCTCGTCCTCGGTGCCGATCAGCAGGGTCATGTTGCCCGCCATCAGAAAGCCGCCGGTGGTGGCCAGGCGGGTCACATAGAACTTTGCCTTGATCAGTTCGTTACAAACATTTTTGGAATCTTCTTTATTTACAATCGCAGTAATCAGTTTCATGGTCAAAACCTCCATTTTGTGATTGAAATTCTGTCACACCAAAAGTCCGGTCGGTACAAACCCCGCCGGGTCTGTATGGTTCAGGCAGCACCGCACATCTTTGGATGATGTTGTACCACCTTTATTCGTTTCCCTCGCCGAAAATGCCGCATCGCCTTATTTCCGGTTGATTTTTTCTCCCAGTCTTTGCGGCGCTTGTAGCTCACAATAGCATCCTTGGCCGTGGTGAACATCTCACCACCAAAGAACGCCAGGAACCCGGCAATGCCGAACAGCAGGCTGACCCTGCTGGCAAAGTTGCCGGTCAAAAACTCCAGCACCCACATAGCTGCAGCCGCAATACCCATCCATTTCATCTTAATGGGCAGGATAAAGAACAGCAGCACCTGCTGCTCCGGCCACATCCACGCATAGGCAAAGAACAGGCTGAGGAAAATGCCCGATGCACCCGCGCTCCCGGTGATCAGGCAGGCGACCAATGCACCCACCATGCCCACCAGAATATACATCATAAAGCGGAAATCGCCCCACGCGCGCTGCAATGAGTTGCCGACCCACCAGCGGAAATACAGCGTCAGCAGCAACTGAATGCCCGTTGACAGCGGCGGAACAAACAAAAAGGTCACAACACGCCAGATCTGCCCGCTCATTAAAGACGTCCTGTTCAGCGTGATGGCATAGTAGAAGTTCTGATTGATGACCATCACAATGACCCAGGCAATCAGCTGCCCGACCAGGATAATGTTCATCAGATTGGGGATGCCATACCGTCCCCATCGGCGTTCCAGCTTATCGATCCAGCGCATAAGCCCTCCGGTTTGTTGAAAATTCAGCATTTTCCGCCCCGTCCGGCACAGTTTTCCACAGCCATAGTGGACAGTCAGGGCGGTAAACTGTGTGTTTATTGTAGCATCTCCAGGGTAAAAGTTCAATATTTTGTTGTCGAGCCGGCATATATCCCCATGAAAAAACAACTTTTGCGTGTAAAGTGTGGAAAACACGTTTAGTTTTCCACACTTTCAACCGAGTTTTCAACATTTTCACCGTGGAAAAGGTGAATACATTGCGTTGATAACCTCGGTGGGATATCCAAAGCGTTGAAACATGCGACAAAAGCTGCCTTTGGCGGAAAGAATAATGAATACATAATAAAGAATAATGCCGGTGTGCGTGCCGCGCACGCACATTTCAAATAGGCCCGCCGCCCCTATTGGAAATATCTCTCTTCTTATTTTCCATCTCTCCCCTTATCTCCCAATAAAAAACGCGCCCAGCCCAATTTTTTTTTGAGCCGAGCGCAGCGAAGGCGATCCACCTTCATTATTCTTTATTATTTATTCTTTTTTTTTTAATTTTCCCGTGCTCACCACCGTCAACACATCCCCATCCACCTTAAACTTTACCTCCACGCCGCCAAAGCTCAGACCGTACAGGCGTTCGGGGTCGTGCTGGTAGCTGGGGCGGGGGTCGCTGCGGAGCACGCCGAGTAGGGCATCCCGCTTGTCCGCCGGGATCTGTTCCAGCACTTCCGGTTCCGCCTGTACCTGCAGCGTATAAAACTTTGTGGTGTCGGTAAAGCCACCGCGGGCATCCGGGTGAGCGTCCACATACGGCAGGTACGGCTTGATGTCAAAAATCGGCGTACCATCCAAAAGGTCGGCCCCGCCAACGGTCAGTACCGGTCCCTGCGGGGTGTTGGGTTCCACTTTCAGCAGCTTTACGCTGGAAAGCCCCAGCGCATTGGGCCGGAACGGGCTGCGGGTGGCAAACACCCCATGCGGGTATTGCCGCCCAGCCGCGGCGGACGCACGGTGGGGCGCCAGTTGGTGCCATCCTGCCCGGCCTGCACCACGGTGGAAAATTGCCACACCAGCCAGATATAATCGTACCCATCCAGCCCGCGCACCGCATCCGGGCTGCGGAACTCCGGTTCAAACACAATGCGTGCCCGCAGTTCCTCTACCAGCCCGCTCTGCCGCGGAATGCCGAATTTTTCCGAGAAGTCCGTTTCAATATGCGCGATCTGCGCCAGCGTGTAAGCCATCTTTCCCTCGTTTTGTTTCTTTGTCCGGGTATGCTGCTGTTACCGCCCCAAAATCCGTTGCAGCAGCCCCTTCGGCTTCCGGTCGGCCTCCGCCAGGCGGCGGTAATACTTCCAGTCGCCCTCATAAATAGAACCCCAGCAGCTGCGGTTGCGGCGCAGGTGCGGCCCTTTTTCAAAAATACCGGTCAAAAAAATTCTGCGCACGCTTCGTCCGTCACATAGCGTGCCGCGCGGGAGCTTCCGTCCGGTGCCAGAATCGGCGCATGGCACATCGCAAGGAACTTTTCATCGTCCCGGTCAATCTCATCGATTGCCGCGATCAGCGCCGCCGTATCCGGGTAATCATCCGCGCACAAAAAAGGCCGCAGGGTTAAATTCCTGCTTCACATCCGGCGCGCCCCAGTAAATGGGCACCGTGGCTGCGGCAAAGGCATCCACGATTTTTTCGGTGCAATATCCCGGCCCGCGGCTGTTCTCATACGCAATAGAGAATTTATACCCACGCTGGAACGCCAATTTGTCCGTCACCGGCCCGCCGATGTTGTTCATATAGCCACCGCCGCTGTCCACTGGGCGGTGGGCATTCAGCGCAGCAAAAATTCATTGCGCTCGTTAGAATAGTCATTGCTCACCACAAAGTTGCAGAATTTTTTCTTTGCCAGCAGTTCCTCTTCCGGTACCGTATGCTTGGTCAGAGCCGGAGCCCAGCTGCTGCGCATGGCGTACAGCGGCAGCCGCAGGTAGCGCCCATCAAAATCCAGCACCTCGAACCCCATGGCATAGTCATACAGATTCAGGTCCGGCCAGCTGTCCTCGCCGGAAAACTGGATGCGGCAGCAATCATACTTCAAAAGTCAAAGCCAAAAGTCCCGCAGAGTACAAAATCTGGCTTTTCCTCCGGCCCATTGCAGAACGTGATCTCCCACCCGGCATGTTCCAACGCCTGGGTAAAATAGTTATCGCGGGCGTCCCAGTCCGGGGCCAGGTCACAAAACGCCAAGCGCACCTGCTTTTTCCCCGGCATTTCAGCCCTCCCCGCGCTGGCGCAGCCAGGCATATTTCAACATTGCGGTCACAGTTTTGCTGTCGCGGATTTCGTCCGTCATCACCATCTGCAATACATCGTCAAACGGCAGGCCTGCCACATCCAAAAATTCCCCATCGTCCAGGTGCTGGCTGGTGGGTTTCAGGCCCTTGGCCGCCCAGATATAAATTTTTCTCGCTGTCATAGCCCACAGTCGGGTACAGCACCCCCAGGTTGATGAACCGTTCCGCCGTCACGCCGCACTCTTCTTCCAGCTCACGCTTGGCTGCTTCAAACGGGTCTTCGTCCTTTTTCCAGTTTGCCGGCCGGCAGTTCCCACAGTTCTTTTTCAGTGCGTAACGGTACTGGCGCACCATCAGCACCTTGTCATCATCTGTCAGGGGGCAGAATGCACGCCCCTCCGTTGTGGTGTACCACCTCGCGGAAGCTGGTCATGCCATTTTCCAGCTCCACCTGGTCCATGGTCACGCGGAACACGTTCCCCTTAAAAATTTCTTTGGAGTTCAGTTTTATTTCGGTATGCTGCATGGCAGATCATAGCTCCTTCCTATCATCCGGCTGGATGTGTTTCTTCTATTAAGGCAATACCGCATAATTCTAAGTGCCGATACGGCGAAGGTGCGGCAGATGCTAAGCCAAAAGCGCAGATAATACTGGATGTCTTATCGAGCATTTTGGCAACGCAGATGCCGTGCCGCAGCTGCCGGAGCGGTGCTTAAGCCGCAAGGCGGGAATTGTGCGGTGTTGCCTTATATATGTACATTTCCCGGCCTGTGGCCGGGCTTTGCTTGCCGTTTTATACTTACTTTGATTGTAATTGTCCCGCCCTGCCCTGTCAAGCTTCCGGCGTATTTTCCATTGGCTGTGCCGTCTTATTTTTCAAATTTTCTCTGCTTTCTGGCTTTTGTTTTGTCAGCCGGGCCATTTTTGTGCTGTTTTTCTGATTTTTCAGCCTATGCAGTCCTATTTATTTCCCTGTTTCAGCTAATTTGCACAAAACCCTGCCACAAAACGGTCAACCTGCACACAAGCGCGCAAAATTTTTGTGCAACATTCTAACTGAATAGGCTTTACTATTCCGCCCCTTTTTTGGTAAAATAAGCTTAAGCAAGAGCGCCATCTGCCAGGTTCGCAAGGGTTTGGCCGGGTGGTACTGCCTGTGGGCTTTTGCCGCAGCCTACCCGCTGCAAGGAGCAAGTATTGCAGCAGGGGCACACAGGTGCTAATCTAACTGGGAATGTCCCTCCGGCATTCCCTAGTAAACGGAGGAAAAAAAATGCCAAGAGCAAAACAGTCCATGGATGGCAATACCGCGGCTGCGCATGTAGCTTATGCGTTTACCGATGTTGCTGCCATCTACCCGATTACCCCCTCCAGCCCGATGGCAGACACTGTTGACCAGTGGAGCGCTGCCGGCCTGAAGAACATCTTCGGCAACCAGGTCAAGGTTGTTGAGATGGAGTCCGAGGCCGGCGCCGCAGGTGCTGTGCACGGTTCTCTGGGCACCGGTGCTATCACCACCACCTTCACCGCTTCTCAGGGTCTTCTGCTGATGATCCCCAACATGTACAAAATCGCAGCCGAGCAGCTGCCCTGCGTTTTTGACGTTTCCGCCCGTACCGTTGCTACCCAGGCCCTGAACATCTTCGGTGACCACAGCGACGTTATGGCCGTTCGTCAGACCGGTTTTGCCATGCTGTGCGAATCCAACCCTCAGGAAGTTATGGATCTGAGCCCCGTTGCTCACCTGTCCGCTATCGAAGGCCATGTTCCGTTCGTGAACTTCTTCGACGGCTTCCGTACTTCTCACGAGATCCAGAAGATCGAAAAGTGGGATTACGAAGACCTGAAGGAAATGTGCAACATGGAGGCTGTTGAGGAGTTCCGTGCCAAGGCTCTGAACCCCGAACATCCCAAGATGCGCGGTTCTCACGAAAACGGCGACGTTTTCTTCCAGCATCGTGAAGCCTGCAACCCGGCATACGAGGCACTGCCCGCAGTTGTCGAGAAGTACATGGCCAAGATCAACGAAAAGCTGGGCACCAACTATGACCTGTTCAACTACTACGGCGCTCCCGATGCAGACCGCGTCATCATCGCTATGGGCTCCATCTGCGACGTTGCCGAAGAAGTTGTTGACTACCTGACCGCTAAGGGCGAGAAGGTTGGCCTGGTTCTGGTTCGTCTGTATCGTCCTTGGGTTTCTTCTGCTCTGCTGAAGGTTCTGCCCAAGACCGTAAAGAAGATCGCAGTTCTGGACCGCACCAAGGAGCCCGGCTCCCTGGGCGAGCCCCTGTACCTGGATGTTGCCACCACCCTGCGTGAAGCTGGCATGAACGATGTTGTCCTGACCGGCGGCCGTTACGGCCTGGGCTCCAAGGACACCCCGCCGTCCAGCGTGTTCGCCATCTACACCGAACTGGAGAAGGCTGATCCGAAGCCTCGCTTCACCATCGGCATCACCGATGACGTCACCAACCTGAGCCTGCCCGAAGTCAAGCCCGCTCCGATCACCTCTGCTCCCGGCACCAAAGAGTGCAAGTTCTGGGGTCTCGGCGGCGACGGCACTGTCGGCGCAAACAAGAACTCCACCAAGATCATTGGCGACCATACCGACAAGTACATTCAGGCTTACTTCCAGTATGACTCCAAGAAGACCGGCGGCGTTACCATCAGCCATCTGCGCTTTGGCGATAAGCCCATCCGCAGCCCCTACTACATCAACCAGGCTGACTTCGTTGCCTGCCATAACCCCGCTTACATCCACATGGGCATGAAGATGGTTCAGGATGTCAAGCCGGGCGGCGTGTTCATGATCAACTGCCAGTGGACCGATGAGGAGCTGGACGAGCATCTGAACGCTGCTGATAAGAAGTACATTGCTGATAACAACATTCAGCTGTACACCATCAACGCTATCGATAAGGCTATCGAGATCGGCATGGGCAACCGCACGAACACCATCCTGCAGTCTGCCTTCTTCAAGCTGGCCGACGTTATGCCCATCGACGATGCTGTGGAGTACATGAAGGCCGCTGCCAAGAAGAGCTACGGCAAGAAGGGCGACGCTGTTGTCCAGATGAACTGGAAGGCTATCGATGCCGGTGTTGACGCTGTCCATAAGGTCAACGTCCCCGAGAGCTGGCACAACCCGGCTCCCGATGCTGCCCCCCGAAGGCCCTGAAGGGACCCGAGGCTCTGGTCAAGCAGATCCGCGACGTCATGGAGCCCATCAGCCAGATGGACGGCGACAGCCTGCCTGTTTCCGCCTTTGAAGGCAACGTCAACGGCGAGTGGGAGCAGGGTGCTTCTGCTTACGAGAAGCGCGGCACCGCTGTTATGGTTCCCGAGTGGGATGCTGAGAAGTGCATCCAGTGCAACCAGTGTGCGTTCGTCTGCTCTCATGCTACCATCCGTCCGTTCTGCCTGACTGCTGACGAAGCTGCTAATGCTCCCGAAAGCACCAAGCTGGCTGACACCAAGCCCAAGGCTAGCGAGTACAAGTTCACCATGGCTGTCTCTCCGCTGGACTGCATGGGCTGCGGCGAATGTGTCACCGTCTGCCCGACCAAGGCGATCGAGATGAAGCCGCAGGAGAGCCAGGCTGCACAGCAGGCTGCTTTCGATTACTGCGTCGAGAACATCCGCAAGAAGGACAACATCCCTGGTGTTGTTTCCGAGGTTTCCGTCAAGGGTTCTCAGTTCAACCAGCCGCTGCTTGAGTTCTCTGGCTCCTGCGCAGGCTGCGCCGAGACTTCTTACGCCCGCCTGATCACCCAGCTGTTCGGCGAGAAGATGTTCATCTCCAACGCCACCGGCTGCTCCTCCATCTGGGGCGGCACCGCTTCCATCAGCCCGTACACCACCAACAAGGAGTCTGGCTTCGGCCCCGCTTGGATCAACTCCCTGTTCGAGGACAACGCCGAGCACGGCCTGGGCATGCAGATCGGTTACGAGACCGTCCGTGCCAACCTGATCACCAAGGTTGAAGCTCTGAAGGGCAAGAATGCTGATCTGGATGCTGTCATCGACAAGTATCTGGAAACCAAGAACAACACCAAGGCCAACGACGCTCCTGCCAAGGCCCTGATCGCTGCTCTGGAAGCCTGCGGCTGCGATGAATCTAAAGAGATCCTGAAGGATAAGCAGTACCTGGCCAAGAAGAGCTTCTGGATCTTCGGCGGCGACGGCTGGGCATATGACATCGGTTACGGCGGCCTGGATCACGTTCTGGCTTCCGGCCACGACGTCAATGTTATGGTCTTTGATACCGAGATGTACTCCAACACCGGCGGACAGGCTTCCAAGGCCTCCAACATCGGCGAGGTCTGCCAGTTCGCAGCCGCCGGTAAGGAGATCGGCAAGAAGAGCCTGGCCGAGATCTGCATGACCTATGGCTACATCTATGTTGCTCAGATTGCTCTGGGCGCTAACATGGCTCAGGCTGTCAAGGCCATTGCTGAGGCTGAGGCTTACCCCGGCCCGTCCATCATCATCGGCTACGCTCCCTGCGAGCTGCACGGTGTTAAGGGCGGCATGACCAACTGCCAGAACGAGATGAAGAAGGCTGTTGAGGCTGGCTACTGGAACCTGTTCACCTTCAACCCGGCACTGAAGGCCGAGGGCAAGAATCCGTTCACCCTCACCTCCAAGGCTGGCAAGATGGACAAGTATCAGGAGTTCCTGGCTAACGAGACCCGTTACAGCCGCCTGAGCCGCGCATTCCCGGATCGCGCTAAGGCCCTGTTCGATAAGAACCAGGAAGCTGCTGAAGCTCGTTACACCCACCTGACCAAGCTGGTTGACCTGTACAAGTAATTTGTCCGGTCCGCGGCGCTGCCGCTAAACCAGTAATATAAAACCCCGCCCCGCGCAAACCGTATCGGATGCGCGGGGCGGGGTTTTGTTATCTCTTCCTCTTCGCTTTCTCCCTGTAAATAAACCCAATAAAAAGGCACAGCCCCCGGTTCTTCACCCGGCGCTGTGCCCTTTTTGTTTATCTTATCCTGTATTAAAGTTTCTTCGGTTTCTTCTTTTCAAAGAAGGAACCTCGTCACTCCAATTATTCTTCGTCCTCGCCCTCAGTGTCCGGTGCGGCGTCCTCAGCAGCCTCTTCGGCGGCTTCGGCTGCGGCAATGGCTTCCAGTTCTTCAGGGGTCGGGTCAGTCTCGCCATCATCCTCCGGCTTGGCTGTTTCGGCGGTGGCATCGCGGTCCACGCGGGCCAGCACGGCTACCTTGTCCTCGCCAATCAGGCGCATCACGCGCACGCCGCTGCCATAGCGGGACTGCACGTTGATGTCATTGGCGTGCATGCGGATCAGAATACCGTCCTGGCTGATGAGGATCAGGTCATCGGTGTCATCCACGATCTTGATGCCTGCCACACCGCCGCGGGTGTAGTTGCGGATGCCCAGACCACCGCGCTTGGTAATGCGGTAGTCATCAATCAGGCTGCGGCGGCCTTTGCCGTCCTCGGTGACGGTCAGCACGGTTGCGCCGGGGCGGCAGACGCCCACGCCCACAACATAGTCACCATCACGCAGCTTGATGACGCGCACGCCATGGCCTGTGCGGCCCATAGCGCGCGCTCCAGCCTCGCTGAAATGGATGGCGGCACCATCATGAGTGGCCACGATCAGCTCGTCCTCGCCGCCTGTCAGGTGGCACCAGACAAGGGCATCGTCCTCGTTCAGCGCAATGGCGTTCAGGCCGCCCTTGCGGATGTTGCGGAACTGGGAAAGCGGCGTGCGCTTGATCAGGCCCTGCCGCGTTACCATCGTGATGTAGCTGGCATCCTCGTCCATGTTGGCGGGCTGGCGCATCATGATGGTAACTTTCTCGCCCTCCTGCAGCTGCAGCAGGTTGGCAATGTGGCTGCCCTTGGCGGTGCGGCTGCCCTCGGCTACCTGGTAGCCTTTCAGGCGGTACACACGGCCCTTGTCCGTCATGAACAGCATGTAGTCATGCGTGGAGCCAACAAACAGTTCCTCGGTAAAGTCATTGTCTTTCTGGGTCGCCGGCCACACCGCGGCCGCCGCGGTTCTGGGCACTGTAGGTGTCCACCGCCGTGCGCTTGATGTAACCTTCATGGGTCAGGGTAAAGACGCAGGTCTCTTCGGGGATCAGGTCCTCAATGTCCACTTCGCCGGAAACCGCCTCAATAGAGGTGCGGCGGTCATCACCGTACTTGTCGGCCAGAGCCGTCAGGTCAGTCTTGACGATCTCCATGGTGTGGGCGTCGTTGGACAGGATATCCTTGTAATTTTCAATGCTGGCGCGCAGCTGGCCCAACTCCTCGTCGATCTTGAGGATTTCCAGGCCTGCGAGACGTCCCAGCTGCAGTTTTACGATAGCATCGGCCTGCGGGTCGTCGAAGCCGAAACGCTCCATAATGGCCGCCTTTGCCTCTGCAAAGCCGCCCTTGCAGGCGCGGATGGTGGCGATGATCTCATCCACAATATCCACAGCCTTGCGCAGACCTTCCAGGATGTGCTCGCGGTCCTGGGCTTTTTTCAGCTCATACGCCGTGCGGCGGCGAATGACCTGGAACTGGAAGTCCAGATAGCGCTGCATCATGGTCTTCAGGCTCATGATCTTGGGCACGCCGTCATCCAGCGCCAGCATGATTACACCCACGGTGTCCTGCAGCTGGGTGTAGCGGTAGAGCTGGTTCAGCACTACCTGCGGGTTGGCGTCCTTCTTGATCTCGACCAGGATCTTCATGCCGGTGCGGCTGGAGGACAGGTCGTTCAGGTCGCTGATGCCCTCAATGCGCTTATCTTTGACCAGGTCGCCGATGGATTCCAGCAGGCGGGTCTTGTTGACCATGTAGGGGATCTCGGTGATCACAATCTCATACCGGCCGTTCTTTTTCTCCACGATCTCAGCACGGCCACGCAGGGTGATCTTGCCGCGGCCTGTGGCATATGCCGCACGGATGCCGCTGCGTCCCATAATCACGCCGCCGGTGGGGAAATCGGGTCCCTTGATGTGCTCCATCAGGCCCGCCAGATCAATTTCCGGGTCATCAATCAGGGCAATCATACCGCTGACGACTTCGCGCAGATTGTGCGGCGGGATGTTGGTAGCCATGCCGACCGCAATGCCCTGGCTGCCGTTGACCAGCAGGTTGGGGAACCGGCTGGGCAGCATGTGGGGTTCCTTCTTGGTTTCGTCAAAGTTCGGGTCCCAGTCAATGGTATCCTTATCAATATCCGTCAGCATTTCGCATGCAATTTTGGACATGCGGGCTTCGGTATAACGGTAAGCAGCCGGGGGGTCGCCGTCCACGGAACCAAAGTTGCCCTGGCCGTCAACCAGCGGATAACGCAGGCTGAAATCCTGTGCCAGACGCACCATCGCGTCATACACACTGGCGTCGCCGTGGGGGTGGTAAGCACCCAGCACAGCACCAACCGTATCCGCAGACTTGCGGTACGGGTGGCTGGGGTCGTTGCCGCGCTCGTGCATCGTGTACAGGATGCGGCGGTGTACGGGCTTCAGGCCATCGCGCACATCCGGCAAGGCACGGGATACGATAACGGACATGGAATAATCCAAAAATGCCGTTTCGATCTCCTGCTTGACATCGCGCACAATGACCTTCGTGCCCGAACCGGGCACCATGATAACATTTTCTTCCATTCAACTCACCTTTCGGATTGTTTCAAAGCCCTTTTACAAAAGCTTCACCGAAAATCTTCACTCTATCATCAAAATATCAAAAACAAAATTCATCAGCGTCTGGCGGAAGCGGAAATTTCCACCGTAATCCGGGGTGGTAATAGATTGCCCACACGCAGCGGGCGCACAATGTGCGCCCCTACAAAGGCCGCCATTCGCCCTGCCCCCCCCGTAGGGAACGGTCTTGACCGTTCCAAAACCTGCGGGCTTTTTGCTCCCTCCCTCCCCTGCCGCCTTTTCTTTAACCCAAATGATTAAAGTTTTTTGCCAGGCTTTTTTTCAAAAAAGCCGCCAAAAAGCCGCGAATCAAACGTCCAGACGTGCATACTTGGCGTTGCGCTCAATGAACTCCTTGCGGGGTTCCACCTGCTCGCCCATCAGGATGCTGAACGCCTCGTCGGCGCGCTCGGCATCTTCGATCTTGATCTGCACGATCACGCGGTTATCAGGGTTCATGGTGGTTTCCCACAGCTGGTCGGGGTTCATCTCACCAAGGCCTTTGTAGCGGTTCACCTTGGCGCCCGGCATCTCAGCCGAAAGCTGCTTCATTTCGTCTTCGTTGTACGCATACTTGACGGTGTTGCCCTTTTGCAGCTTGAACAGCGGCGGCTGTGCCACATACACATACCCGTGTTCAATCAGCGGCCGCATGTAACGGAAGAAGAAGGTCAGCATCAGGGTACAGATGTGGGAGCCGTCAACGTCAGCATCAGCCATGATAAAGATTTTGTGGTACCGCACCTTGTTGATGTCAAATTCATCGCCAATTCCGTGCCCAGTGCCGTCACAACCGGCATCAGTTTGTCGTTGCCGTAAATGCGGTCGGCGCGGGCTTTTCCACGTTCAGCATCTTGCCCCACAGCGGCAGGATTGCCTGGATGTTGGAATCACGCCCCTGCTTGGCAGAGCCGCCAGCAGAGTCACCCTCGACGATGAAGATTTCGGTCTTGGCGGGGTCATTCTCGTGGCAGTCTGCCAGTTTGCCCGGCATACGGTTGCTTTCCAGCGCACTCTTGCGGCGCACCAGGTCGCGGGCCTTTTTGGCTGCGGCACGGGCGCGGGCTGCCTGGGTCACCTTTTCAAACACAGCCTTGGCAACAGCAGGGTTTTCTTCCAAAAATTCGCTGAGCTTGTTGTACACAATGTTGGAAACCAGCGTCTTGATGTAGGTGTTACCCAGCTTGGCTTTGGTCTGGCCCTCAAACTGCGCTTCCTGCAGCTTGACGGAAACAACGGCGATCATGCCTTCGCGCACATCGCTGCCCTGCCAGTTTTCATCCTTTTCCTTCAGGTAGCCCTTGGCACGGCCAAATTCGTTAAACACGCGGGTCAGCGGTTTTCAGGCCTTCCTCATGGGTGCCGCCCTCCGGGGTGTGCACGTTGTTGGCAAAAAAGAAAGGATCAGCTCATTGTAGCTGTCGCAGTACTGCAACGCAACTTCGGCCACAGCGCCGTTGGCTTCGCCTTTCATATAGATGACCTGCGGGTGCAGCGGGGTCAGGTCGCGCTTTTCATGCAGATACTGCACAAAGCTGCGCACGCCGCCCTCATAGCACATGGATTCCTGCGGCGGTACACCGTCGTTTTTCTCAATGCTTTCGGGGCGCTCATCCGTCAGGGTAATGCGCACACCGGCGTTCAGGAAGCTTTCTTCCCGCAGGCGCTTGAGCAGGATCTCATAATCGTATTCGGTGGTTTCGGTGAACATTTCCGGGTCTGGCTTAAAAGTAACGGTGGTACCCGTAGATGCCGCCACACCGATCTTTTTCAGGTCTCCATCCGGTTTTCCGCGTTTGAAACTCTGCTCGTACTCGGCGCCGTCACGGCGCACATGCACAACCAGCCATTCGCTCAGCGCGTTTACAACGCTGGCGCCGACGCCGTGCAGACCGCCAGCCACTTTGTAGCCGGAATCCTCGCCACCAAACTTGCCGCCGGCATGCAACACGGTATACACGACCGTGACAGCCGGGATGCCCAGTTTGGGCTGGATATCCACCGGGATACCGCGGCCGTTATCACTGACTTCAATGATATTGCCCGGCTTGATGGTCACTTCAATATGGGTGCAATACCCGGCCAGAGCTTCATCGATGGAGTTATCCACGATTTCATAAACCAGATGATGCAGACCGGAAGGGCCTGTGGAACCGATATACATGCCGGGGCGCTTGCGCACAGCTTCCAGCCCTTCCAGGACCTGGATCTGCGCGCCGCCGTACTCATGGTCGGTCGCCGTTTCGCGGTTGGTTTCGGTGATGATTTCTTCTGACATGAACTTTCCTCCCATTTCTTACGAGGTGCGGGGGATTTCGGCAGCTTTTTTCAAAAACTTAAACCGGCATTTCTGCCGTTATCAGGGTAAAACCTGCCCTTTGGTATATCTGGGGTGCATTTTTGTATCTGTAAAAATTATAGACGCTTTTTTGTCCGCCTAACGTTTTTCTGCAGTTTTACTGCCCCATATCAAACTTTGCCGCGCGGTTGCGGATGGCGGCGGTGGATATCTGGGTAATATAAACCGTATCATCGGGGAAATCTGTCAGGACAAAGCTTTTTGGCATACTGCCGCTCACATCCACAACAGCCCCTTCCTGCTGGGCATGCCGCAGGAATTCATCGGTGATCTTTGCCTTCTGGCCCGCATCGGTTGCGGTATCCAGGTCAAACACCCCGATGACGTCCCGCGTATTTACGATAAAATCCTGACCTAAGTGAAGATACATGATAATTAGTAATGAGAAATTAGCAATTAGGAATTGGCGGCAGAACAAACTGCCGGGTTTGTCTTTTGGGGATCACGGTTCAGAAATGGGATGGCACTCTACGCCGCCCTTTGGCCGTCTCAAAATTCAGAAATTTTATTTCCGCGTCGCGTCAATTTTTGCAATGTTTTCATTTTGAGCTTTGCATTCATCAGTGCTAATTTTAAGACTGCGTTTTACTTTTAGTTTTCTATTATTATAAAGATGATTAAAAAGCTTTTTCCGGTTCCCTTTTTTGAAAAAAAAGGGAACAAAATCCCCGTAAAGCAAAACCTCAACCCTCCCGCACGGTTCCGTGGTCCACAAAGACCAGCTTGCCGTTGGTTCGGGCAAAGGCGGCGGAATCGAAGGTGGTCACAAATGTCTGCTTGTCCTCAATGCGGGTCAATAGATACGTCTGGCGTGCGTCATCCAATTCACTGAGCACATCATCCAGCAGCATCACCGGATGTTCGCCCAGCACCTCGCCCGCCACGCTGGCTTCCGCCAGCTTCATGCTCAGCACCGCACTGCGCTGCTGACCCTGGCTGCCATAAATTTTTCCCGGCTGGCCGTCAATTAAAATTTCCAGGTCCTCGCGGTGGGGCCCGTCAGGCAAAAAAGCCTGCCCGCAGCTCGGTGTTTTTCACCTCGCGCAGTTTGGCCGCCAGCGCTTCCGGGCTGCCGGGTCGCAGCAGGGGCAGTATTGGATCTCCAACTTTTCTGCCCCGCTGGAAATATCACGGTAGTTCGCCGCTGCCGCCGGGGCCAGCTGGTCCAGATACCCCGCACGCCGCCGCATGACTTCGCAGCCATAGGTCACAAGCGCTTCGTTGTAGGTTTCCAGCAGAACATCCCCGCCGGGGGTGATGTCATACGCTTTCAGCAACGCATTTTTCTGCGCTACCACGCGTAAATACCGCCGTTCCGCCGCCAGGTAGCCGGGGTACAGCTGGCAGAGCGCAGCATCCAGGAAATGCCGCCGCCCTTCCGGCCCGCCTTTGACCAGGCTCAGATGGTTGGGGTCAAACGCCACCGCCGTAAAAGTTCCTGCGATCGAAGCAGCTCTTCCGCGGTCGGCTCCGTTCAGACGTACCGTCCGGCCGGGGCGCTGGGTTCCTTTGGCGCCAACGGTCAACCGTATTTCCTGGGGGCGGTCTCCCGCTTCAAATGCGGCCTCCAGCACGGCAAAGTCAGCGCCGCGCCGGATCAGCTCGGCGTCCTTTGCCCCACGGAAGCTTTTGCCCCCAGTCAGCAGCCAGACGGCTTCCAACAGGTTGGTTTTGCCCTGCCCGTTTGCCCCGCACAGAACCGTCAACTGCGGGGCGGGTTCCAAAACAGCGGCGGATAAATTGCGATAATCCGTCACCGCAAGGCGGTTCAGCCGCATCAGCAGCCCTCCGCGATCTGAACCTGGCGGCCTTCCAGCTCCACCACATCGCCCGGCACGCATTTTTTACCGCGCATGGTGCAGGGTTCCCCGTTCAGCTTCACTTCTCCGCCCTGGATCAGCTCCTTGGCTTCGCCGCCCGTTTCACACAGGCCGGCAAATTTCAGCAGAGCATCCAATTTGATAAATTCCGTGTGGATTCGTACTTTTTCCATCGTATCAGCCTTCATTCTTAAAGCGTACCGGCAGCACCAGGTAAATAAAGTCTTCGCCCTCCACCGGCAGGACCTTTACCGGGCTCAAGGGGCCGTTGATCTCCAGGCGCAGCTTTTCGCACTTGGAATAGCGCAGCGCATCCAGCAGGTAGCGGTTGTTGAACCCGATTTCCATGGAATCGCCTTCCATGCTTTCCGGCGTAAACTCATCCACCACCTTGCCCAGCGGGGTCTGGCAGCGCACAGTTACTTTATCCGGTGCAAAATTGATGCGCAGCGGGTTCTTCAAACGATCGGTAATAATCAAAGAAGCACGTTCCAGCGTATCAATAAAGCTCTTGCAGTCGATCACGACCTTGGTGCGGCTCTCTTTGGGAATCACGCTCTCATAATTCAGGAACTCGCCCTCGATCAACCGGCTCATGATGGTGTAGCCGTTGGTAGTGAACACCACATAGCGGCGGTTTGCATCAATTTTGACCGGTTCGTCCGGCCCGCCGATGATTTTCAGCAGCTCCTGCAGCGTTTTTGCCGGAATGATAATGCGGATATCGCGGGTGCATTCCACATCCCGCTTAATGATGGCCAGGCGGTAACCGTCCAGAGCCACAACCGTCAGGCGGCCCGGCTCGATCACGAACAATTCACCGGTGTGTGCGGGCTTCTTATCTTCCACGGCGACCGCATAAATGGTCTTTTCGATCAGCTCGCGCATCATCGAAGTCGGAATGGTCATGGTATTTTCGGCTGCCGTGTTGGGCAGGCTGGGGTAATCGCTCGCGTTCATGGCGGGGATCTCAAACTCTGCCACGCCGCCAGAAATAATTGCCATACCTTCGTTATTCAGCTCCACCGATACGGTGCCGGACGGCATACGGCTGACCATGGAGCCAAACAGCTTTGCTTCCAGAACCGTCTCGCCGGGTACCTGAACATTGCACTCAATGTTGGTGGTGATGCCCATTTCCATATCGTAGCCGGTCAGCGTCAGCTGGAACCCTTCGGCTTTCAGGTAAATGCCCTCCAGCACAGGGATCGCCGCGCGGTTGGTGATGGCGCGGGAAACGCCGTCGATCGCAGCAGACAGCAGCGACTTGTCACATTCAAACTTCAATGTTGTCACCTCGTATATAATCACTAAACTTACAGAAAACCGTGAAGTGTTGTAGCCTGGCAGACGATTCAGAAATCTGAAATATCCGTTTTGTATAATCTTTATTTGCTGATGGGCCTGACGGTGCAGAACACGTAAAATGTCAGGGTAAACTAGATACTTTGATAGTCATAGTAGTAGGCTACGTTGAATCTGTGGAAAAGCCTGAAACCTCCGATTCCGAAGCAATTTTTGAGGACCTGGCTTTCCGCAAAACCTCGTGGAAAGAAAAATCTCAAATGTGGAAAACCTGACCTTTCAACCTGCTCTGTGGAAAATCCGTGTTAATTGTTGAAAAATCAGTTGAAAATGTTGAAAGTCTAAAACTGCTGTCGGAACCCGGAATATCCGTTTTGAAAATCCGGAAAAGGCATGGCATGTTCTGTATATTCATGCATAAACATGCAGAACACCGGGCGTTTCATTGTCAACCTGCAGCATGCATCAGGCACGGATGTTCTTCATGATGTCGTCCACGGTCTCCTTCAGGTGGCGGTCCTTGCCGATGTTCTTCTCCATCGTATTGATGGAGTACACAACGGTGGAATGGTCACGCTGGAATTCGGAACCGATGGCTTCCATGCTCATACCGGTGATCTCGCGGATGATATACATCGACATCTGGCGGGCGGCACTCACATTGGCGCTGCGCTTTTTCCCGCGGATGTCGGAGGGAATCACATTATAGGTGCGCGCCACTTCGTTGATGATCTTTTCAATCGTAACGGGGATGGGCTGGGTATCATTCAGTGTATCCTTGATGGCGGTCGTCGTCACGCCGATGCAGGGGGCAATACCCTCCAACATATAGTAGGCGTTCAGCTTTTTCACTGCGCCCTCCAGCTGGCGGATGTTCTGCTTCAGATGGTTGGCGATGTATTCCGCAACGTCATCAGGCAGATCCAGATTCAGCAATTCGGCCTTGCGCTTGACGATCGCCACACGGGTTTCGAAATCAGGCGGCTGGATATCCGCCGTCAGGCCCCACTCGAACCGGGTGCGCAGACGCTCTTCCAGGCTCTTGATCTCCTTGGCCGGCCGGTCGGATGCCAGCACGATCTGCTTGCCGGCATTATGCAGCGTATTAAAAGTATGGAAAAACTCTTCCTGCGTTGATTCCTTGCCCGCCAAAAACTGGATATCGTCGATCAGCAACACATCGGCTTCGCGGTATTTCTGGCGGAACTGTTCGGTCGTTGCCATTTTGACCGCGGTGATGATCTCGTTGGTAAACTTTTCGCAGTCCACATAGACGATATTGTAGTCCGGATGGTTTTGTGGATCTCGATCTGAATCGCGTTCAGCAGATGCGTTTTGCCCAGACCGGACGGTCCGTAAATGAACAGCGGATTGTAAGCGCCGGACGGGTTTGCCGCAACCGCCTGCGCCGCCGCAAAGGCAAATTGGTTGGACGGGCCGCGGATGAAGTTTTCAAAGGTGAAATCATACCGGCCCGAGGGCAGGCTGGCTTCATCCATTGGGCGTTTTTCTTTGGCAGCCTCTGGTTCAGGCTGCGGCACAGTGAACTTGACCTCAACATCAAAGCCAAGTACAGCCTTAAACGCATCCTTCAGCAGACCCGTATAACGGTCAGACACGATCTTACAGATAAAATCATTGCGGACTTCCAGCGTGATGCAGTTGGAATTTTCAAAGCTGACCGCTTTCAGCCCGCTGATGTAATACTGATACGTCGCGTCGGCAGTATGTTCGCGGCAATAGGCTTTGGCCGCGTCCAGTACGTCGTTGAATGAATCCATGGATACTCCCCACTTTTGTGTTAGTCAAGGCAATGCACTGCCGCCCCGCAGGCTGCCGCCCAATTTTTGCAACAAAACACAAGCCGCCCCCATTATAAAGTAAGAGCGCCGCATCGTTCCACAAAATTCCGGCTGCATCCGGCAGGGTATTGCTGCACGGCCTAAAATTCTTGGGCAGGCGGGCGGAGCATGCAGCAGCCGGCGGCTGCGGGGAAGATGTTGCCTTTCCCGGTCCGCCAAAACCGCTGTGTCAACCCGCGGAAAGCAGGCCCGAAAGCCCGCTCTGCCGATTTTTAGACACAGAGATACAGATATAGTATAGCATAAATTTACCCCAATACAATTATAATAGGGTACAATTTTCCACGATATGGGCAATAAAAGTTGAAAATATGGCAAAAATGCAGGTTTTGAACCAACATTCCACCAAATCCACACCTCACAGCGGGCTCGTTTGCATCTATTTGCCCGCTGGGCCCGCCCGCGCAGAGCGCAAAATCCAATCCTTCGCGCCTGGTATTGGATCGCCGCGTGGATTTTTTCGCGGTTTGCTATTGACAAACTTGCCGTCCTTGCGCTATAATCAAAGTCTGCAAGGCTGCCCCTGTATCTACGGGCATTTGCCAAGCGTAAATCGCCAAAAAATGCCCAGTATTGGGGAAACTTTGAAGGAGGGAATACGAAATGAAGCAGACTTTCCAGCCGAAGAAGCGTCAGCGCAGCCGCGTTCATGGCTTTTTGAAGCGCATGGCTTCTAAGAACGGCCGTAAGGTGCTGGCCCGCCGCCGTGCTAAGGGCCGCAAGAACCTGACCGTCTGATTTTTCAGGCACAGGTTTCGCAAACACATGCAAACAAAGGCTGCTGATTTCTTGTCAGCGGCCTTTTTTGCTAGGAGGTACTGGAAAAAAGCCAAAGGCAGCACCGCACAATTCCCGCCTGACGGCTTAAGCACCGCTCCGGCGGCTGCGGCACGGCATCTGCGTTGCCAAAATGCTCGATAAGACATCCAGTATTATCTGCGCTTTTGGCTTAGCATCTGCCGCACCTCGCTCGCCGTATCGGCACTTAGAATTATGCGGTATTGCCCAAAATTTGGAGCATTTTCACAAAGGCAAACCCGTTTTTTCGGCGTTTTGCCTTGGCCTATAACAGTTCCGGTGCACCATCCATTCCCACTCCCTGCACGTATTAAGCCGTGCAGGCCATACAATCCTACCATGCCGGAGGAACCCCGCCATGCGCTATCGAACCCTGACCAAAAATAAGGAATTTTCCCGCATTTATGCCCGCGGCAAAAGCTATGTTCACCCCAATCTGGTGCTGTATGTGGCCAAAAACCGGCTGGGCTATACCCGCATCGGACTGACCGCCACGAAAAAGGTGGGCCATGCCGTGCAGCGCAACCGTGCGCGGCGCATTATGCGCGCAGCACTTTCGGAACACCTCTCGCAAAATATCGGCGGATATGATATAATCTTAGTAGCGCGTGCCCGCACGCCCTACCTGAAAAGCACCCAACTGAGCAAAACACTGGCGGGCCTGATGCGCAAAGCCGGCCTGCCGGATAAAGCTGCCGCGGTGCCGCAGCAGCCCGCGGCCAAACCGCAGCCGAACGGTGCACCGGAATGATCAGCCGGGTGCTGATTGCCCTGGTGCGCGGCTACCAGAAGGCCATTAGTCCGCTGCTGGGGCATAACTGCCGGTTTACCCCAACCTGCAGCCAGTATATGATCCAGGCTATCCAGGTGCATGGCCCGGCTAAAGGCCTGCTGTTGGGCCTGTGGCGCATTCTGCGCTGCAATCCCTTTGGCAAGTACGGCTATGACCCCGTGCCGGAAAAGGGGCGCTGGATGAACCCAGAGCGGAAGCTGTTCAGAGAAAAGCGATAAGGCTGAATTAAACTAAATTAAATTAAATTAAAAAGAATAAAGAATAGAGAATAATGTTGGTGGACCGCTGCGCCGGAACGGCGCAGCTCAAAATTAGGGTTCTGCCGAGCCAAAACCCGCAGCAGAACTTTTAGGATGACCTTATCCCTAATATTCCAAAATAAAGGCACCACAGGTGCCAACCACCATGATTCATTATTCTTTCTTAATTATTCTCTATTACTCTCGCCTCTCATGTCTTCTCACCGCACGGCGAAGACCTTCTTTATAAAATAAATGCCCTGCGTGCGGGCAGGGCGGAAGGATAGAATATGGGATTCCTCGCAATGATCCTGGGACCGCTGATGCGTATGCTGTATCAGATGATCCCGAACTTCGCCGTCACGATGATTGTTTTCACCGTGATCATCAAACTGCTCATGCTTCCGCTGATGATCAAACAGCAGAAGTCCATGGCCAAGATGTCGGTGTTTACACCGATGATCAATGAAATCCAGCAGAAGTACAAGAACAACCAGGAAAAAATGCAGGAGGAAATGGTCAAGTTCCAGCAGGAGTATGGCTACTCCCCCCCACTGCAGGCTGCCTGCCGATGCTTGTCAATATGCTGGTCCTGTTCGGCATGGTGGAGGTTGTTTACCGCCCTGTGCAGTACATTCTCGGCATCCCCAAGGAAGCCATCAGCGCCGCCTGCACCGCACTTGGCATTGCCAACAACGGCGCAGCGTCCCAGACCGGCCTGATCGAAGCAATCCACGCCGGCCTTGCCAGTGGTGTGGATACCGGCCTGGCTACCGAGCAGCTCAGCTCCATTGCCAACTTTAACACCAGTTTCCTTGGCATGGATATGTGCACCATCCCCGGCTTCAGCTTCAGCCTGATCATGATCTTCCCCATCATCGCTGCGGTTACCATGTGCATCTCCCAGGTGCTCAGCACCAAGATGTCCGGCCAGCAGGCCCAGATGCAGGGCAGCATGAAGGTCATGATGTGGGGCATGAACATCATGTTCGTCTTCATGTGCTTCCAGATGCCTGTCGGCTTCTCCCTGTACTACGGCACCTCCAACATCTTCATGATGCTGCAGACCGTGCTGACCTACAAGGTGTATAACCCCGAAAAGTTCAAGGCTCAGTACGAAGCCGAAGTTGCCGCCAAGCGCGCCGCCAAGAAAGAGATCAAGACCGTTACCGTCGAAGAAGGCGGCAAAAAGGTCGAAAAGAACGTCAACAAGCGTCAGCTGGACCAGATGCGCCTTGAATACGCCCGCAAGCTGGATGCCGAAAAGTACGCCAATGACCGTACCGTCCCCCTGACGGACGAGCAGCGCGCCGAGATGGAAGCCCAGAAGGCCCAGAAAGGCAAAAAGAAGAAGTAAGACCGCCCTATAAAGAAGGAGGTAGTAATCATGCGTGAATATGTTGCAACCGCCAAAACGGTGGAAGAAGCCATTCAGCTGGGCTGCGAAGCGCTCAGCGTTGACCGTGACGACCTGGGTGTGAGCTATGAGATCCTGGAAATGCCGCAGAAAACCGGCTTCCTGGGCCTGAAAGTGACCCCTGCAAAAGTAAAAGTTACCGTGGAAACTGCCGATACCGAGCCGGAAACCACGCCTGCTGCCCCGGTGGCCGCTGCTGAACCCGAACCCGCCCCGGCAGAAGAAGCGGCCGAACAACCCGTGGCAGAGGATGCTGCCCCGGCGGAAGCCGAGACCCCGCTGGATATTGCCGCTGACCCCCGCCTGCAGGCTGCGGTGGATTACCTGACCCCCATCTTCCACCTGATGGGCGTGGAGGAGTTCACCTTTACCGCAGGCAAAAAGGGAGAAGCTACCATTCTGCATGTTGAGGGTGCCCACTTGGGCGCACTCATTGGCCGCCGCGGCGAAACGATGGAGAGCCTTTCCTATCTGGCAAGCCTGGTGGTCAACCGGATGGAAGGCCCTTACGTCAAGCTGGGCATCGATGTGGGCGGCTACCGCAATAAGCGCGAAGACGACCTGACGGCCTTGGCTGTGCGCATTGCCAACCGTGTGATCCGCACCGGCTGCTATTACGAGATGGAGCCGATGAACCCCTACGAGCGCCACATCATCCATACCGCTGTGGCCGAGATCGAGGGCGTACGCAGCGAGAGCAAGGGCGAAGGCCCCGACCGCCGCGTGGTGATTTATTCCACCGACCCCAACGCCAGCAACCTGCCGGATCGTGATGCACCGCGCGGCCGCCGCAGCGGCCCCAACCGCGGCAATCGCAATGGCCGCAGCTTTAACGGCAACCGCGGCCCCCGCAACGATAACCGCCGCGGCGGTGGTTACCGCGGCAGCAGCAGCCGTCCCCCGCGTGATAACCGCGGTGGCAGCCGCAATGGCGGCCGCGGCTATGGCCGCCCGTCCAGCGTGCCGGAGCGCGAATTTGCCAGCGCCCCGCGTGATCCCAACGCCCGCCCGCAGGCCCCGGCCCGCACCGCGCGCATCCATGATGGGGATGATTTTGACATGTTCGGCAAGATCGAACTGTAAGATCCAGCGCAAAATCAGCATTTGAAAAAGAGCAGCGTTTTTGCCATGCGGCAGAAGAAACGCTGCTCTTTTTGTACAGATAAAAAACGCTGGAGAGATTGCAGGAAACGATCGGACAAAAGCTGTCCACCCCCCACAGTGCGCCATTTCTCGCTTTGTTCCGTGTTGCGGGCAGGCAAAAGGACGCTCTGGCAGGTAATGGTGTGCTGGAACAACGCCATGAACCGGGTGAACACAATGCTGACCACGATTTGCAGCAGGTCAATCAGCTGCCCGGCCCCTTGATCACGAACTGTGCCGCAACCGGAATGTGGTATACGATCAAGGTCAGGTTGGCAAAATCCCGTCCGGTCCCCTGGCTGACGGTGCATGGTACTGATACAATGGCCGATGTCCCCAGCCTGTCAATGCCCAGCGCCAACAGGACCATCCTGACAGATAGATCCCGAAGCGGGCAGCATGCTGCGCTTTCATTCTAAGGCAACACCGCACAATTCCCGCCTAGCGGCTTAAGCACCGCTCCGGCAGCTGCGGCACGGCATCTGCGTTGCCAAAATGCTCGATAATGTCGGGTTGCGGTACCCGCATCGTGCTTCGGGGGCAAAAGCCCCTCGCACTCTGCGACCGCTGCCCCTGCTTCGGTTCGCTGTTTCCGCCACTGGCGGCGCTCACCTTTGCAGCATCCAGCATTATCTGCGCTTTTGGCTTAGCATCTGCCGCACCTCGCTCGCCGTATCGGCACTTAGAATTATGCGGTATTGCCCTAAAACTCTCCTTACTTTATGCGCTTGTAAAACAGTAAAATCGTATTTTTGTGGAACAGGTATAATGTTGGTCATTCCGTTTGTTCTGCATCGTTATAAGTACGCTGCTTTCACTGACCCACGCCGGGAACAATGTACGCCCCCGGCGGCTGCCAAAGCCCCGTGCTGTGCGCGGGGGCTTTTTCTTGTGCCAGCCGCCGCCTTGTGCTACAATACTGGTATATTTTTGCAGCGGCATTGCCCGCTGCCCGTGGAACATTGAAGGAGGAAACCCCATGCCTGCCATTACTGTGCGCGGCGTAACGCTGCTGCCCCCGCGGGACACTGCCCCGACCAACTTTAAGATCCTGGTACCCGTTATGGCCAACGACCTTTCCAACGCTGCTGCCGCTGGGGCGGCTGGGGACGTGGTAGAGCTGCGTTTGGATGCCCTTTCGATATTGGATGCTCCTAACGTGCAAAACGTGCTGTGCGCCGCCCGTGCCGCCATTGGGCAGGGCGTTCCCCTACTGGCCACCATCCGAACCAAAAAAGAGGGCGGTCTGGCTGATCTCACCGATGCCGCATATGGCGAACTCGGCACTGCGATCTGCCACAGTGGCCTGGCGGATCTGCTGGATGTCGAAGCCAGCACGGCTCCGGCGGTTATTGCTGCCATCCAGCAGCAGGCGCGGGAAAGCGGCGTAAAAACCGTGTTCAGCAGCCATAACTTTGCCGAGACTCCGCCCACCGAAACGATGGTCAACACCCTGACTGATATGGTCCGCCGCGGGGCAGATATCGCCAAGCTGGCCGTAATGCCCCACACCCCGGCGGATACCGCCCGCCTGCTGGAAGCCACCGCCCAGGCGGCTGAAGCCACTGGGAACGATACCCCGCTCATCACCATGTCCATGGGCCAGCAGGGGATGGTCAGCCGCATCTGCGGCGCAGCGTTTGGCAGCTGTGCAGGCTTTGCCACGGCAGGTGTTTCCAGCGCACCGGGCCAGCCCGCCGCCCCCCCCCTGCGCACGGCGCTGGACGCCCTGGGTGCCATGCTGGGTTGAATCGTCCTGAAAAAAGCAAAGGCAACACCGCACAATTCCCGCCTTGCGGCTTAAGCACCGCTCCGGCAGCTGCGGCACGGCATCTGCGTTGCCAAAATGCTCGATAATGTCGGGTTGCGGTACCCGCATCGTGCTTCGGGGGCAAAAGCCCCTCGCACTCTGCGACTGCTGCCCCTGCTTCGGTTCGCTGTTTCCGCCACTGGCGGCGCTCACCTTTGCAGCATCCAGCATTATCTGCGCTTTTAGCTTAGCAGCTGCCGCACCTCGCTCGCCGTATCGGCACTTAGAATTATGCGGTATTGCCCAAAGTCCAAAATGCAACTTCCGTTGCTTGGCAAACGCAGCCCGCTATGCTATCCTACCGATAAAAGATAAAGGAGGCAATGCCATGGAAACTAGGCAAGTTATTTTGCAGCTGCGTACCGCCAAAGGGTTATCGCAGGAAGAACTGGCCGCAAAAGTATATGTGACCCGCCAGGCCGTGTCCCGCTGGGAAACCGGCGAAACCGTGCCCAACACCGAAACTCTGAAACTGCTGTCCCAGCTGTTTGATGTCTCCATCAACACCCTGTTGGGCAGCCCGCGCACCCTGGTCTGCCAGTGCTGCGGCATGCCGCTGGATGATTCCACCTTGAGCAAAGGGCCGGATGGTGCCTTTAACGAGGATTATTGTAAGTGGTGCTATGCCTATGGCCAGTTCGCCTATCCCACCAAAGCTTCCCTGCTGGATTATCTGATGGCACACATGCCCAACCCGGATAACGCCCCCGCCGCCGTTTGCCGCGCCCAGTTTGATACTTACCTTTCCCAGCTGAAGCACTGGAAAGAGGAAGAGTAACCGCAATAAAAACAGACACAAAACAAAATCTCAGCTGTGCAGGTAGGATACCGCACGGCTGAGATTTTTGTTTTGCAATTTCCGTTTTGTTTCGGCGGCCCAGCTTTTTGAAAAAGGCTGACCCCCAAAAGCCCCGTGCCGGGGAAAGCTCAACAGACCTGTGCCTGTTCCCTTTCCCCTCACACGGGGCTTTTTATATTTGGTCTGATTAAAGTTCTTCGCCCAGCCTTTTTTCAAAAAAGGCTGGAAAACAACGCCAAAAAGAAAATTACCTCTCCTTCGGTACCAGCACGGTCTTGCCGCCCATGTACGGCTGCAGAACAGCCGGAATGGTTACGGTGCCGTCAGCCTGCAGGTGGTTCTCCAGGAAAGCAATCAGCATGCGCGGCGGGGCAACGCAGGTGTTGTTCAGGGTATGGGCCAGCTGGGTCTTGCCATTCTCATCCTTGTAGCGGATGCGCAGACGGCGTGCCTGGGCATCGCCCAGGTTGGAGCAGCTGCAAACCTCAAAGTACTTCTGCTGACGCGGGCTCCAAGCCTCAATGTCGCAGCTCTTCACCTTAAGGTCAGCCAGGTCGCCGGAGCAGCACTCCAGCTGGCGAACGGGAATCTCCATAGAGCGGAACAGTTCAACAGAGTTGTGCCACAGCTTGTCGTACCAGGTCATGCTGTCCTCCGGCTTGCAAACGACGATCATTTCCTGCTTCTCGAACTGGTGGATGCGGTAAATGCCGCGCTCCTCGATGCCGTGGGCACCCTTCTCCTTGCGGAAGCAGGGGCTGTAGCTGGTCAGGGTCAGGGGCAGTTTGGCGCCGTCCAGCGTCTGGTCGATGAAGCGGCCGATCATGGTGTGCTCAGAAGTGCCGATCAGGTACAGGTCCTCACCCTCGATCTTGTACATCATGGCATCCATTTCGGGGAAGGACATAACGCCCTTCACCACATCGCCATGCATCATGAACGGGGGGATGACATAGGTGAAGCCCTTGTCGATCATAAAATCGCGGGCGTAAGCCAGAACAGCTTCGTGCAGGCGGGCAATGTCGCCCAGCAGATAGTAGAAGCCGTTGCCGGAAACGCGGCCTGCAGCATCCAGATCAATGCCGTCAAAGCTTTCCATGATGTCAACATGGTACGGGATGGGATAATCCGGCACAACAGGATCGCCAAAGCGCTGTACTTCCACATTGCAGCTGTCGTCCGGGCCGATGGGCACACTGGGGTCAATCATCTGCGGGATGGTGTACATGATGTCGCGGATCTTGTCCTGCAGCTCGGCTTCCTTGGTTTCCAGCTCTTTCAGGCGGTCAGCCTGTGCGGTCACCTGCTTCTTGATCTCCTCGGCTTCGGCGGCCTTGCTGGGGTCCTTTTTAGCCTGGCCCATCAGCATGCCAATCTGCTTGGAAAGCTTGTTGCGGTTGGCGCGCAGGGTGTCACCCTCGCCAATGGCGGCGCGGTACTCGGCATCCAGATTGATGACCTCGTCTACCAGCGGCAGCTTGGCATCCTGAAACTTCTTTTTAATGTTCTCCTTGACCTCATCGGGGTGCTCACGCACAAAACGAATATCCAGCATGATTCAAAATCCTTTCCGCTATTTGTAATTTTGCAAATGCCTGAAATCTAAAGTAATAAAATGAAAGAGTTATGCCTCGCCCTCACCGGACGGAGCGACCGCCTCGGCGGCCTGCTCAGGGTCATACTGCCCCAGCAACCCGGCGAACTGCTGCAGCTGCGCATCAGAATAAAATGCAATGTGCAGCACGCCCTTGCCGCCCTTGTAGTCCACATGCACTTCGCTGCCGGTGGTCTCTTTCAGGGCACCCTCCACCTCCACGGCAAGCACCGGGCGGGTAAAGGCATCCTCTTCCTTGGCGGGCTTCGGCGGCTTGGACATTTTGCGGCACAAAGCTTCGGCCTGGCGCACGCTCATGTCCTTGGCAATGATCTGGTCCGCCGCGGCGGACATCTGCTCCGGTGAGCCAAGGCTTAACAGCGCTTTGGCATGGCCCGCGCTGATGTCCCCTGTCCGCACCTGATCCCGCACATACTCCGGCAGGTTCAGCAGGCGCATGGCGTTGGTAATGGCGCTGCGGCTTTTGCCCAGCCGCTTGGCGGCTTCTTCCTGCGTTAAACCATAGCGCTCGATCAGCTTTTTGCAGCCCTCAGCCACTTCAATGGGGTCCAGATCCTCGCGCTGCAAGTTTTCAATCAGGGCCAGCGCAGCGGCCTGTTCATCGGTAACTTCTTTGATCAAAACCGGAACTTCATCCAGCCCGGCCATGCGCGCGGCACGCCAGCGGCGCTCGCCCGCAATGATCACATAGCCCGGCCCGGTCTTTTTGGCGCGCACCGCAATGGGCTGCAGCAGGCCGTTTTCGCCAATGCTCTCTGCCAAGGCCGCCATGGCGTCCTCGTCAAAGTTCTTGCGCGGCTGGTCGGGGTCCGGCTCAATCTCCCGCACAGGCAGGCGGGTCAGATCCGGGCTAGCATCTTCGGTCATGGGCAGGTCTTCAAACAGGCTGTCCAGCCCTTTGCCAAGGCCGCCCAATTTGCGTTTTGCCATTCACACACTTCCCTTTCCCAAACAGGAAAACCAGGGTCATTCCCGCTCGTTATTTTCCAAAAATTCACGCGCCATGGCCATATAGGCTTCGCTGCCCTTGCCGTTCGGCTCGTAAAAATTGATGGGCATACCAAAACTGGGCGCTTCCGAAAGACGCACGGTGCGCGGCACAACGGTTTTGTAAACCTTGTTGCCATAGTACTTTTTGACCTGTGCAACCACCTGCATGGTTAAGTTGAACCGGCCGGAGTACATGGTGAACACCACGCCCTCAATGTCCAGGTAATGGTTGTATTTTTTGCGCACGATCTTTAAGGTATTCATCAGCTCCGAAAGCCCCTCCAGCGCATAATACTCGCACTGAATGGGGATCAGCACCGTATCGCAGGCGCAAAGACCGTTGACGGTCAGCAGATCCAGCGAGGGCGGGCAGTCAATGAACACATAATCGTACAAAGGAATCAGCGGTGCCAGGATGCTGCGCAGGCGGTTTTCGCGCCGGGGCAGCTCCACCAGCTCCACCACAGCACCGGCCAGCTGCGTGTTGGAAGCAATCAGGTCTGCGTTGAACTTGGTGTGAACGATGGCCTGCCGGACGTCATCATCGTTGATCAGGCAGGTGTAAATGTTGGATTGCTGGCCTTTTTTTGCAACGCCGTAACCCGAGGTGGTATTGCCCTGCGGGTCAAGGTCAACCACGAGAACCTTTTTGCCCAGCGCAGCCACGCAGGAAGAAAGGTTGACGCAGGTGGTCGTTTTGCCAACGCCGCCCTTTTGGTTTGCGATTGCAATTACTTTTGCCATTTTACCCTCCATGTATCGTTTGGAACCGCTAAGAACTTATTTATTATAACACAGCAGCCCCTTTTGTGGAAGTCCTAACCCCCAAAAACACAAAAAATCCCCCCCAGAATGTTCCACGTGGAACATTCTGGAGGGAAAAAGCGCAGGAAGAGACAGTGTGCCCCTAAATATATAACAAGAAAACTGCATTAGTAAGGCGTGCAGAATGTTTATTATGCGCTGCAAACATTGAAATTGTCCTGTAGGACGGGACGCCCTCATCCCGCCCTACCTTGCCTTGCTTGTGCATTATAAATTTTGTGATGTACCTGACGTCAATTTGTAGGGGACGATGAGCCTTTGCCTATATATTTCACCGCGTCATTCGAAGTACAGCGGCGGGCATACGATGTGTGGGCCTACGGGTGGAATGTATAGTAAATGTTGGTTGCCCATTATAAAATGCACTTGTAGGGAACGGTCTATCCCCGCCCTACCGTGCGGAAAAACAACGCATGTGGCATTATTTAAAACGTGCTATAAAATTTATGCCTGTCCGGGACGTCGGGGACGCCGTCACCTACAAATCAGGGAAAAGTTTGGCACAAAATTTGCAGGCGCGGTAAGCCATAGTACCGGCGGGGTCAAGTGCCCCCACCCTATCTCCAATTCCTCATTTCTAATTCCTGATTTCGCATTCGCCCAAACTCCTAAAACTCCTCCCTCCTAACTCCTAACTAACTCATCCTCTTCCCCAAGGCTGCTTCCTTCCCCGCTCGGCATCTCCGGCTCATGGCACGCCGGCAGCGTGTTGGGCACGGGCAGCGGTGCAGGGGTAGCGGTGGGAATGCGTACCGTGTATTCCAAAAATCCATCCGCTTGCTCACAGCTGGTCACGGCGGGAATGCCCCGCTGGGTCATCAGGTCAACCGCGTGCTGTAAGGTGTTTACAAACAGCCGCACATCCCCACCATCGGCACCGTGCTGCGGCAGGGGCCGGGGGTGTCTTTGGGGGCAGTCAGCATGGCGTCCACCAGACGGTCGGCTTCCCGCACACTCAGCTTGTCCCGTGCGATCTTTTCCAGCGCGGCGGTGCGGCGGCTTTCCGGCAGGCGCAGTACAGCGCGGGCGTGGCGCTCGGTCAGACCGGCAGCGGTGCAGAGCTGCTGCTGGGCGGTGGTCAGGGTAAGTAAGCGCAGCTTGTTGGCCAGCGCGGGCTGGCTTAACCCCAGGCGGCGTGCAGCTTCGGCCTGGGTGCAGTTCCAAAGCCGGATCACCTCCCGGATGCCCCTTGCCGCATCAAAGGCATCCAGTTGGGCGCGCTGTAAATTTTCCAGCAGCCCCAGCGCAGCGGTTTCGCTGTCGTCAAAGTCCTGAATGATGGCCGGGATGCGTTCCAGCTTCGCCAGGCGGCAGGCTCGCAGCCGCCGCTCCCCTGCCACAAGCTGGTACTTGTGGTAGCCTGTCTTGCGCACGCTGATGGGCTGCAGCAGCCCGTTCTGTAAAATGCTGACAGCCAGCGCCGCAATCTCGGTTTCATCAAAGGCGGTGCGCGCCTGGAACGGCGATGGCTCGATCTGCTCCACCGGCAGTAAAACAATTTTGCCGGGTTTCTGATTGGCGGCTTTTTTATCCGGTTTGGACATATGGCTTCTCCCTCCCCCGCACAGGCAATAAAAAAGCCTGTGCTTGCCTTTTATCAAAAGCATAGCACAGGCCAAACCGGTTAGAAAGAAAATTCGTTCGCCGCAATTCGAGGTAAAACCCGGAGTTTTGTTAAATTAAAGAGGCTTTTTTGCAATTTTTCCGCCGTTGCGGGGGTAAGCTGTCGGCGTTTGCGAAATCTTTTTGCAAACCACCAGCCGCCGCTCGCTGCCGTCCGGCAGGGTGAACGCGCGGGTATCGCCGTAGGCACCGCCCAGCTTTTTCAGGGCGGCAGCGGAACCGCCCAACTCAGCATCCGCATCAGGGCCTTTCATTGCAATGAACACCCCGCCAACCCGCACAAGCGGCAGGCAGTATTCGCACAGAACCGGCAGGGCGGCTACCGCACGGGCGCTGGCGACATCAAACTGTTCACGCCAGATTTTGCGGGCAGCTTCCTCTGCGCGCTCCTTGGCGAACTCTACCCCCGTCAGGCCAAGTTCCCCGCACAGGTACTTCAAAAAGTCCACCCGCTTGCCGGTGGGCTCCATCAGGGTCAGCTGCAAATCCGGCTTGAAAATTTTTGCCACCACACCGGGGAACCCTGCCCCGGTGCCAACGTCCACCAGTTTGCCGGTTACTTCCGGCTGGGCGGCAAACAGCAGGCTGTCCGCAAAGTGGCGGTCCTCAATGCCCTCCGGGCTGGTGATGGCCGTCAGGTTCACCTTCTGGTTGTAATCCACCAGAATTTCCGCATAGCGGTCCAGCAGGTCCAGCTGGGCACCGCTCAGCAAAATGTTCCACGTGGAACATTTTTGTGCAAGGCGTTCTTTATCGATCATATAAGCTCCTTTATAAAAATAATAAATAATAATGAATAAAGAACAATGTCGGTGCGCCGCCCGCTGCGGCGCAAATAAAATAGGTTGGCTGCGATGGAGCGACCATGATTTTTTCCGGAACAGCTGACTTAATTAAAATGTGATGCCGTGGGCATCACACAACAATTATTCATTATTCTCTATTCTTTTTTAATTTAAAATGAGTATCCCGCCCCTTATTCTGCCGCAGTCTTCCCTGCTTTCATCAGGGCAATGCTCAGCTGGGCCAGGTCGCTGGGGCTTACACCAGGAATGCGTCCGGCCTGTGCCAGCGTGCGGGGGCGAATCTTCGCCAGCTTTTCGCGGGCTTCCAGCGTCACGGTTTCCAGCGGGGCGTAATCAAAGTCATCGGGGATCACCACATTTTCGTGGCGCTGTACCTCGCGGATAGCGCGCTGCTCACGGGCAATATAACCGGCATAGCGGATCTCGGTTTCAATGCGCAAGGCCATGGCAGCACTCACATCCTGCCCGCGGCCAATCACCTTGGCCAGCAGCTCATAGTGTACGCCGGGCCGCTTGAGCAGTTCCGCCGCTGTGCCGCCGGATTCACCCAGCGTTTCCAGCACTTCCGGCGGGGCAACGGCGCGCAGCTCCGCCAGCGGTACCTTTGGTGGTTTCCAGCCGGTGCAGCTCGGCCTTTTCACTTCCATGTCGTGGATGAACGCCGCCCAGCGGGTGTCGTCCACAAGCCCGTATTCCCGGCCAATGGGGGTCAGGCGCTCATCGGCGTTGTCCTGCCGCAGGCTCAGGCGGTACTCGCTGCGGCTGGTCATCATGCGGTAGGGGTCCATCACGCCCTTGGTTACTAGGTCGTCCACCAGCGTGCCAAGATAGGAAGTATGCCGTGCCAGCACCAGCTCGCTCTTGCCCAGAGCCTGGCGGGCGGCGTTCAGGCCGGCCAGCAGGCCCTGCGCGGCGGCTTCCTCATAGCCGGAAGTTCCGTTGAACTGCCCTGCCCCGTACATGCCGCCGATCACTTTGCTTTCCAGCGTGGGCAACATGCTGGTGGGGTCCACACAGTCATACTCGATGGCATAAGCCGGGCGCATGATCTCCAGGTTCTCAAACCCCTTGATGGTGCGGTACATGGCATTCTGCACGGCTTCCGGCAGGGAGGAACTCATCCCCTGCAGGTACATCTCCTCGGTGTCCTCGCCGCAGGGCTCCACAAACACCGGGTGGCGTTCCTTGCCCTTAAAGCGCACAACCTTATCTTCAATCGAAGGGCAGTACCGCGGGCCGACACCCTGAATGTCCCCGCCGTACAGCGGCGAGCGGCTCAGATTGTCCAGGATGACCTTGTGGGTCTCCGGGTTGGTGTAAGCAATGTAGCAGTCCACCTTGTTGTGCATCGGCTTGTGGGTCATAAAGCTGAACGGCTGCAGCAGTTCGTCCGGGTCGCCGGGCTGGCAGTCCAATTTGCTGAAGTCAATGCTGCGGCGGTGTACGCGGGCCGGGGTGCCGGTCTTGAAGCGGCGCAGCGGCACACCGTGGGCCGTCAGATCCTTGGTCAGCGCGGTGGCCGCATGGGTGCCGTCCGGGCCGCCGTCATAGTGGGCTTCGCCCACAAAAATGCGCCCGCCCAGCGCTGTGCCGGTGGCAATCACCACGCACTTGCAGCTGTAATAGCCGCCCAGCGCCGTTACCACCCCGCACACATGGCCGTTCTGCACATCCAGCCGCACGATCTCCGCCTGGTGAATTTCCAGGTTGGGGGTCAGCTCCAGCGCGTGCTTCATCCACATGTGGTAGCGCTTGCGGTCAGTCTGTACGCGCAGGCTGTGTACCGCGGGGCCTTTGCCGCGGTTCAGCATCCGGCTCTGCAAAAAGGTGGCGTCCGCCGCAATGCCCATCAGACCGCCCAGCGCATCGATCTCCCGCACCAGATGCCCCTTGGCTGTGCCGCCAATGGACGGGTTGCAGGGCATGTTGCCGATAAAATCCAATGTCAACGTAAAGATCGCCGTCTTGGCGCCAAGCATGGCTGCCGCATGGGCAGCTTCAATTCCGGCGTGTCCGGCACCCACCACGACCACATCATAATTTCCCAAAAAATCCATAATCTCTATGCCTCAAATCAAAACTCTTTGATGGAAGAAATTTTCGTCACTTCATTGTATCACAGCCGCGCTCGGAACACAATAAAAAAGAGCGCCTGCCCCCACAGAAAATAGCGGGTAAACAGGCGCTCTTGAAACGCAGAAGAACAGGTGGGTTATTTGCCCACACAGAAGGTAGAAAACACTTCGTCAATGGTAGCTTCGGTGGCGTCCTCACCGGTCAGGCGGGCAAGGGCACGCTGCGCATCGCTGATGCACACCCCGGCAGCATCCAGCCCAAAGCCGTCCTCCTGGCTGTTCAGGGCTTCGGCCAGGGCATCGCGGGCTTCCTTGGCGGCGCTCAGCTGGCGGGCGCTGCACAGCGCGGCAGCGTTGGGGTCCAGGTTGGCGGTGCCCAGCAGTTGGGCGACCGCCTGACACAAAGGCTGCAGGCTGGCGGCGTCCCGCGCGGTCAGCGGAATGATGGCCTTGAAGTAAGGCGCTAACTGCTGCTGTGCGGCAGTGAATGCTTCCCCCTGCCCGGCCAGATCCTGCTTGTTCAGGATGGCCAGCGCAGGGCGGCCCTGGCAGCGGCGTGCAATTTCCAGGTCTTCCTCATTCAGCGGGGCGGCCAGGTCGAACACGGCCAGCACCAGCCCGGCTTCCTCCAGCTTTTTCCAGCTGCGGCGGATGCCCTCGGCTTCCACAGCATCGCCGTGTTCCCCCACGTCCCGCACACCGGCGGTGTCAAACAGGTTCAGCCGGATGCCGGTATCCCCCAGCATCACAGCCTGCTCCAGCACATCGCGGGTGGTGCCCGCAATGGGGTCACAATGGCGCGGTCAAACCCGGCCAGCAGGTTCAGCAGGGTGCTTTTGCCCACATTGGGGCGGCCCAGCAGCACACAGTCCACCCCGCGGCGCAAAACCGCCCCGGCCCCGTACCCGGCAATCAGCTGGTCCAGCGTGTTCTTCTGCTCGCTCAGTGTGGCGATCAGCTCTGCCTGCGATACCTCCGGCACATCCTCCTCCGGGTAGTCGATCCAAGCGGTCAGGTGGGCAGCCAGCGTTTGCAAAGCGGCCTGGATGCCCGCAATGCGCCGTGCCAGCGCGCCGTCCAAAGCGGACTTTGCCAGCGCTGCCCCCCTGCCGCCCTTCGGCGGAGATGATCTCCATCACGGCTTCGGCCTGGGTCAGGCTCATGCGGCCGTTTTCCAGTGCGCGGCGGGTAAACTCGCCGGGGCCGGCGGGCGCAGCACCGGCCAGGTACAGCGCTTCCAGCAGGCCCTGGGCCATGGCGTTGCCGCCGTGGACTGAAAGCTCGATCACATCCTCACCAGTGTAGCTGTGCGGCGCGCGGAAAAACAGGGCGATGGTCTCATCCATCTCCTCACCCCGCAGATAGTAATGCCCCAGCATGGCGGTGTAGCCTTTGGCTTCCGCAACCCGCTTTGCCGGGTTGCGCGGGGTGAAGATCTCCCCCACCACCGCATACGCTTCCGGTCCGGATACCCGAACGACCGCAATGCCGCCTGCCCCCGGTGGGGTGGCAAGGGCGCAAATAGTAGAACTCATATCAATACCTCGAACTTATCTGTTGTTGGCTTTATGCTGGCCTTGGCTGCGTCAGCAGCGGTAACTCTCCCGCGGGCCAAGGTAGGATTCCGGCAGGGTGGTGCCGTCCGGCCAAAGCACGATCTTTTCCAGAATGATGGCCGGGCTGACCGCATAAAAGCGCAGTGTGTTGACCCCCGCATGGCACAGGATGACGGCCTCGGTCAGCTTTACATTGGCAAAGCCCTCGGCGTACCACTGTTCGCTGCCAAAGAACGGTCGGTTCTCCTCGTGCACGGTGTTTACAACCGGTACCGCTCCGCCATTGACCGAATAACCGATATACTGCTTTGGCTCAAAGGTGACCGGTGTGGTGGCGGACATATGGAACTGTACGTGATAGTTTCCGTCTTTTGCCGCAGCAAACGTATATTCCAGATAGGGGCGCTCTTCGCTGTTTTCAAAGTTGGCGGTAGCCGGGAACACTTTCAGCGCGGTGCCCAGGCGGCCATACGGCTTGAGCAGCGCAAAGCCGCCGCCGGGAACATCCCGCTTGGCAGTGTAGTGCTGTGCTTCCATGGCAATGCAACCGTTGGCTTCCACAAAAGTTCCTTTGGGGTAACTGACCGGCGTATTGTCCACTTCCACAATGATGTTGGCCGCACCGGTCCCCTCCTGGATATGCTCATTCACCACAGCGAACTGTCCAGCCGCTTTGCCGGTGATCTGGCTGCGGTCAATCGTCAGGGTCACGCGCTGATTTTCGGCCACGGTGCCACCGGTGCAGCTGAACTGCATCCAGGGGCAGTCGGTCTCAATGTGCCAGCTGATGGGGCACTTGCTGCCGCAGGCAACGTCAAACGCAACCTGGCTGACATCCGGCCGCAAAAAGTCCTGCCATACCTGCGGCTTGCGGCCATTCCACCAAAAAAGCCGGTGGCGTACTTGGTATCTTCCACGCGGGATACGATCATCCGCGGCCGGTTGGCCGGGGTGATGTACATCCGGATGGGCAGCTTGTTGTCCTCGTCGTTCCAGTACACAAAGCCGATGTGCTCCGATAACCCGAACCCGTAATACTTGCCGCCGTCCACGGTGTGGTATTCGTTCACCAGCGCTTCGTCTGCTTCAATGCAGGCCTGCACTTCATCGGCCAGCCGGTTGGCGGCAACGCGGTTCTGTTTGGCGTACAGATGGTTGCGCCCGGTCAGGATCCACATCTTCATCAAATTGGCCGTGCCGCACGCCGGGAAGTAGATCAGCGAGATAAAAGCGCTCAGGTCCTCCTGCGGGCAGGCGGTTTTCAGCGCATCACATTCGGTAAGGATATGCTCAGAAATTTGCAGCACTTCCTCTGCCTCGCCGTAATGGGTCGGGTGGTAGGTGTTCTCCCCCATCTTCTCGTGCTTTCTGCGGGCCAGCAGGCGGGTGTAGTCGGTGATGATGCCCTCAATGCGGGGCAGGTCCGCCGGTGCAAAAGCCGCGCCAAAGTTGCGACGCACCCACTGTGCGGTGTACTGGGTGGTAATGGCAGCATCCTGCCCGCCCCAGGCGTCAATATCATAAGCCAGGTCCAGGAAGTAGGAAAGCCCGAACTCCTGCGTGCCAATATCACCGATGTTCGTTACCCAGATCTCCCGCACGCCGTATTCGTAAGCGGCGGTCATCTCCTCCCACACTTTGGGCAGGTAGGTGGCACCCACCCATTCAAATGAGTGGGGCCCGCCGTGCATGTCCATGTGGTAGTACATGCCGTACCCGCCGGGGTGGCTGCGCATTTCCGGGCTTGGCAGCGTGCGGGTGGAGCCGTGGTTGTTGTCGCTCAGCATCAGGGTCACGCCGTCCAGTTCCGGATCACCGATTAGGCCTGGCGTTTCCTTGCTGCCGTAAAAAGAACTCTTCGGTTTCTGAGAAGAAAACGATCTGCCGCGGCACCTGCTTGACATCCGGGTTAATAATCTCCCGGATCAGCTGGTTCTGGGTTTTCAGCACATTGCGGATCAGTTGAATGTTCTCTTCCAGCGTGGCGTGCTGCATAATGGCAGTGTCATTTTCGCCGCGCATGCCAAGAGTGATGACGTTCTCAAAATCTTTGTTGCGGGTCAGGCCGTCGCGCCAAAAAAGCGGGTAATGCCTTCTGGGTTGGCAATGTAATCCCAGGCATCGCCGTAAATGGAACCCCTGCCCCGCACCATGCTGTATTCCTGCCCGCTGCGCATACAGGGTTCGTGGTGGGAGGTGCTCATCACCACACCCAGTTCGTCCGCCAGTACGGCGTTTTCCAGCCCAGGGCCGTCCAGGCTGAAATTGAATTCCACATGGCAGGCCACAGGTAGTTGCCTTTCATGCGCAGCAGCAGCTCAAATACCGGCGCATAGCAGGCGGCGTTCATGCTGCCAAAATGGGTCTTGGCCCAGTTGCCAAAGGCGGGCCATTCATCGTTGATAAAAAAGCCGCGGTACTTGACGGACGGCACCCTGGATACCATGTTCACCCGATCATCCAATACCACAGCGTCCTGGTGCCGCGGCAGGACATGGTTCCAGTTGACCAGCGGGAAACGCCGATCAGCTCCGAAATGGAACAGCCCGTAAATGGTGCCGCGCTTGTCGTTCCCCGCAATCACCAGCGCGGCGCCAATGCCCGCCAGGGGTCTCTCAATGACCTGGAAGCTGTAGCATTCCCATTTGCCCAATTCAGGTCAAGTTTGCCCGCGGCTTCCAGCGCATCCAGCATGGGGCTGTGCCCGAACCATGGCAAACACCTCGCGGAAGTTCAGCAGGCAGATGGCAAAGGTCAGCACCGTGACCGGCAGCACCCAGTGCTCCAGCTTGAACAGCATGGCAATCTCCACAAAGATCAGCCCCAGGTTCAGCAGCATCCAGGCGGGGTGAAAGTCGATCTCCAGCAGCCCGTGGGTGGAGTAAGCACGCAGCAGGAAAAACAATCAGCAGGGAGATGAAACTTGCCATTGTAACGCCCCACGGCCCAAACCAGCGGATGAACAAAAAGTTCAGAACCAGATTAACCACGGCACCTACCAACATGGTGTAGAACGAACTGGTGGACCGCTTGTATACCACATACACGCTGTTCAGGAAGTTGTTCAGGCAGGTGCACATGGAAGCCAGTGTCAGGAACGGCACAAACTGCCAGCCAAGGAAGTAATCCTCGCGGAAAACGTGCATCATGGGCTGGCACAGCCAGATGACGCCCGCCACACAGCAGAACATGACCGCCGCATATACCCGGAACACCTTGCTGAAGAATGCCGAACGCTCGGATTCCTCTGTCACAGCCGAAAGCTGCCATGCCTCATAAAAAATCTGCCCCACAATGGTAATGATCTGCGGCAGATAATACCCGGCTTTCAGCAGGCCTACCCACCAGGTGCTGCTTTTGCCGTCAATGCCGTCACACATGCCCTGTACATAGAACAGGTCCGAAGCGTTGATAATCCAAAAGCTGATGGAAGCCGGGATCATGGGGATGCAATAACGCAGCATGTCCTTCCAAAGGGCTTTGTTGAACTTTTTGAAACTGAAATACTGGTGGCAGTGCCCGGCAATAAAAACAAAGATTGCCGAAAGCGCATCCGAACAGGCCATGGCAAGCAGGTAGCCGTTCGCGCCCAGATCCAGCACATCCAGGAACAGATAATAGAAGCCAAGCAGCGTGGCGGAAGTCAAAACGCCATCCACCGCAACCAGACGGTTCAGCATGCGGGAACGGATGAACTGGGTGCAGAGCGTGCGCAGGCAGCTCATCAATACACAGGCGTAAATCAAAACTAGATAATCCGCCGCATTGGGGATCAGCCGCACCAGCGGCCAGCAGACCGCCATTAAGGCAAAGCCCAGCAGGATGGTGGCAAGGCCGTTCATGAATACGCTGGATTTATCCACCTTGCGGTCCAGGCCAAACCGGATCACCGCAAAACTGACGCCCAGGCTGACCACCGGAATCAGCAGGTTGGCCACCGACTGCATCAGGCTGGTCACACCCATCACATCCGGGCTGGCCAGCGCGTAACTCAGGTATGGCTGAATAATCAGGCTGATGATTTTGGAGCCAAAGTTGGAAATGGCAAACAGGATGGTGTTGTTCACCAGTGTGGATAGCGTTTGGAATCTGACAAAGTGCAGATCGCCTCCTCGATATTAAATTTGAATTAAAAAAGAATAAAAAGCAGAATAAAAAGCGGTTTAGAAAAGAATAAAGAAAAAAGAATAATGTTGGTGGATCGCCGCGCGTGGCGCGGCTCAAAAAATATCAGGTGGGATATGCACCACATGCTGTGGGTAAAGAGTAGAAGCACTCAATAATTAGAACCTGTTCGATAGAACTCTGCGCGGGCAGCGGCATCACACAGCCGCAGGGCAAAACACAGCGTTCCTGTTTTTTAGGGAGCAGCTCCCCACCGGGTGCTCATGTCCCGCACCGCTATGCGGGGGCATTTCTCCGCGCGGGCAGGTGGCGGCAAACAGCGGGTAATACTGCGCACATAGTGCCTGCATCTGGTGCAGGGCGATGGCTTTGCTCGGCAGCGGCGGTTCGGCGGCACGGTTTGCCATGTGGACCGCCATCCGGCCCCTGCGCCGCGGCAACCCATCCGGCATGCGCCGCCACAAAAGCGTCCACACTGCTCAAGGGTACCCGGCGCGGCGCGCTGACGGCTACACTGCCATCCGTGCGGACCCGTATGTTCAGGTTGCGCACCCGGCGGCGCGTCAATTCATATTCGACCCCGCCCGCAATGCGGCGCTGTGGGTCTGGCTGGTTCATCTGCCCACCTCCCGACTTAGCTGTTAAGGTGTACCTGATACCCCCAAAAACAGCTGCCCCCATTGTACGCTATTTTGTCGCAAAAGGAAAGTGAAAACTTGACCTTGCGTGCAGCGGTGCAGCACGGCTGCTGCACTGACTGCCAAAATTTTCGCAAAATCGTCTATTGTAGCCATTGGCAGGGTATGCTATAATACCAATAACGACAGTTTTTTGAACTTTACCCACGCAAACTCTGTACATACTGCCGGGGCGTGGTGCCGTATTCCCGCGCGGAACGCGCGGTAAAAAGTTGGCGTAATCCCCAAACCCGCAGTAGGTGCAGACTTCACTGGGGGGCAAGCCCGCCGGCCAAAAGCTGCTTGGCGTTCAGCAGCCGCTTTTGCAGGATATACCGGTGCACCGTGGTGCCCACCTGCGCTTCAAACTTGCGCAGCAAATGGTACTTTTGCTGATAAAAAGCGCTCTGCCAGCGCATCCAGCGTCAGGGCTTCGCTGTAGTGCTCGTTGATGTAGCTCAATACCCCGTCCACCACCCGGTCAGACGCCATATCGGCCGAAAGCGCGCTCTGCATGCTGCGGTCCGCCGCGCTCTGATTGATGGCAACCATCAGCTCCACCAGGCTGCAAACGGCCAGCAGGTCGCTGCCATAACTTTCCTGCATGTGCAGGCTGCGCAGCTTGTCCAGCTCACGGCGCATCTCGGCGCTGCGGGGGCCGGGCAGGCGCAGCAGATTGGTATGGCCGGGCACCGTGGTGTCAAAGGAGCGGGTCAGGCTGGTGTGGGGGCTGGAAAGGGATTCCAGATACCCGCGGTCCACCCACAGCACAATGCGCTCGTAAGGTTCATCATTGCTGTCAACCCGCGCTTGGTGCAGCTCCAGCGGGCTGATCAACATCAGATCCCCCCGCGCGCATGTGGAAGATGCGGTTTTCGACCGTATAAGATACACTGCCGCGCAAAAGCATGTAGATTTCATAAAAATCGTGGTGGTGCAGCTCCACTTCATCCATGTAGCGGTAGCGGTAAATTTCAAAAATCCCGGCGGATCATGGTCTGCCGCCGTGTAAAGGGTTGAAAGCTGTTTTCTGCCATAATCCTGTCATCTCTCTTTCCACTTTCATAGTACCGCAATTTTTGCAATCTTTCAAGCAATTACGCCAATTTGATTTGCAAAAAATAAGGGTTATACTTATCCACGGTTTGAATGAACAACACCGGCCGTGCTGCAAAAGCAAGGCCACCGAAGATATCACAAAACAAAATCTGAAGGAGTGTTTCGCCATGAAAATGAACGCTGCATCCATCAAGAACCAGAAGGCTGAATGGGAAGCCCTGGGCGTTAAGCTGCCCGCCTTTGACCATGACGCTATGACTGCCAAAACCAAGGAGCATCCGGTTTGGGTCCACTTTGGCGCAGGCAACATCTTCCGCGGCTTTATCGCAGCTCTCCAGCAGCGCCTGCTGAACGAAGGTCTGCAGGACCGCGGCATCATTGCAGCCGATACCTTTGACTATGACATCATTGATAAGATCTACACCCCGTTCGACAACCTGACCATGATGGTCACCCTGAACCCGGATGGCTCCACCAGCCGCGAGATCATCGGTTCTGTTGCCGAGGGCCTGCGCGCTGATTCTTCTGACGCTGCCATGATGGCACGCTTCAAGGAGATCTTCACCGATCCCGGCCTGCAGATGATCTCCTTCACCATCACCGAGAAGGGCTATGCCCTGTACCGTCCCGATGGTAGCCTGATGCCCGTTGTGCAGGCTGATATCGACGAAGGTCCGGCACACGCACGCCACGCCATGAGCATGGTCGCTGCCCTGCTGTTCGAGCGTTTCCAGGCTGGTGCCGCCCCGCTGGCTGTTGTCAGCATGGACAACTGCTCCCACAACGGCGAAAAAGCTGCAGTCCAGCGTGATGACCGTTGCCAAGGCATGGGCTGGAGAAGGGCTATGTCGGTCAGGACTTCATCGACTACCTGTCCGATGAGAGCAAGATCACCTTCCCCTGGT
>VOFC01000517.1_pt1 | contig 48626 bp, 95 predicted proteins | sample 5384161 | NCBI WGS metagenome assembly VOFC01 (sample SAMN12384722, study PRJNA508395) | human gut metagenome | isolation source: healthy gut B | host: Homo sapiens | reverse complement strand
GTCCAAAACTTGCAGAAAAGGAAGCATATGAACAAAAATTAGCAGAGAAGATTAATCTGCGAGAACAGCGTAAAAAGCTATACAAAAAAAGAAATAAATAAGTTCATAAAATTTAATTTCATACACTTTTCCAAGCTAGTGTAAATCAAAACCACAGGGGATGGTTGGTATTTTCGACTAACCATTCCCTTTTTGTACTCTTTTTTTGAAAGAAGGTGAAAAATGAAGTACCGAATTATAACGATCATAAGCTTTATCGGCAGCACCGTCATTTCTTTGCTGGGCGGATGGGACAAATCCTTGCAGACCCTTATGTTCTGGACTACTGGCGCCCAGTTAGAAAAGTCCCAAATGATGGGTACAGAATATGTTCGTGACGCTGTATGCATGGATTTATTTGCAATGAGGCACTTTCCATCATAGAAAACGCCGGTCTCATGGGCATGCCCCTCCCTGAAATCCTCCTAAAAAGCGACGAAAAATACATAGAAAAAAACCCATCTGTAAAATATTGTCCTGAATATATGACCTATAAAATTTATTTTATATATTTTTAATATATTCCCTATTCCCAAAAGGCCCAGATTGTGCTAAGATAAACACAAAGCATATTTCTTTCAATTATCAAGGTGCGCTTGGCACTATCTATCATCTAAACACATTTCAGAAATCTATGCTTTTACCCCGAAAATATTTAAGAGCAGGAGATTTCGGAATAAGTGTGTTCAGGTCTCCTGGGAAAGGAGTACCTATTATGATGGAACTACAAGCTGACAGTGGAGTACAGGAGGAGCAGAGAGCCTGCATTGGAATTGAAGGTCCTGGTGATCAATATCAATGAAGGCTACAACCAAAAAGTTGATGGAGAGCTGCCAGATTCTGAAAGAATATGCCCAGTACGTGTCAAAAAGTAAGAACATACAAGAAAACGCTGAGCTTAAACGAAGCGGTAGAAAAAGCAGTGGAAGAATGCATTCGGGAAGGAATTCTGCAAGAATTTCTCCTGGCGAATAAAGCAGAGGTGGTTGCAATGAGTATATTTGAATATGACCGGGAATGGGAAGAAGAGATTTTACGAAAAGAAGAATTTGAGGCCAGGGAAAGAAATGGGAAAAGAGCTTGGGAGAAAAACTTGGGAGAAAACTTGGCAAGGAAGAAGAACGGAAGAATACAGAAAAAAAGAACGCCACCGCGCAGACTCAGAAAAAATGCGTGCAGGTCTGGTTCCTCGAAAAGTATTTCCCACAAGTGCCAGATCCACGCTTCCGTCCAGCACCCTGGACACGGCCCCCAGGCTGTCCGACTGCCAGGAATGGAAATAGACATCCGGAATCTGACAGGTAAAAGCACTGAGAATCTCCGGAAGCAGATAAGAGGAAGGAATGGTGGAAACTGCTAGATCTACAATCTTTTTATTGATTCCAGTAAATTCTTCTATAATATTGCTGCGCATATTCAGAATGTTGGAAGCACAGTCATAAAGCTGAAGTCCTCTTTGGGTGATGGTCAGCTTCTTGGTGGTGCGGATCAGCAGCCGGGAGTTTAGTTCCTGCTCCAAGGACTGGATGTGTGCACTGATGGTAGGCTGGGTCAGATTCAGCTGCCTGGCCGCTTCGGAAAAGCTTTTATTTTTCAACTACAGCCACGAAGGCTTCTAATTGTTTAAATTCCATAGAGTTATGAGTGCGAAGATCTCGCAGTCCTTTCCTAAAATTAAATATCCAGAATTTTCTTTAGCCCATCAATTGCCGTATCCAGTTCTTCCTCTGTATTTTCTGGTCCAAAGGAAAAGCGGATGGTTCCGGCAGGATAGGTGTCAAGCGTTTTGTGGGCGTTAGGGGCGCAGTGCAGCCCAACTCTTGTCATAACACTGTATTCACTATCCAGTCTCCAGGCAACCTGTGCCAAGTCCTGCTCTGGCGTCTGAATGGAAACAACAGCAGTTCGATCCTGCAGATCATTCTTTCCCACAATACGGATATGCTTTCCAGTATCATCAAGTTCCAGCAGTTTTTCCAGAAAATATCCGGTCAGCTTCATTTCCCTCTGGTACAGCTGTGCCATATGAGTTTCAAAATTTTCCTCTCCGTTTTCAAAAATAAAAGTGCCTGATGCAGTCCATAGATTCCCGGAAGATTGGGCGTTCCGGATTCAAAACGATCCGGCAAAAAAATCCGGGATTTCTTCTGTATGGGATACGCTTCCCGTTCCTCCGGAAATCAGCGGTTCCATTAATTCTGCTATTTCTTGTGTAACCAGAAAGCCCCCTGTGCCTTGAGGCCCGCGAAGCCCTTTTATGACCGGTAAAAGCCAGGGCATCAATGTGAAATTCTCCATATCAACAGGCAGAATCCCGGCTGTCTGAGCAGTATCTACAATGAAAAAAAAGGTAATGCTTCCGGCAAATTTCCCCAAGTTCTGCCAGGGGCATGCAGGTTCCGCAAACATTGGAAGAATGAAGGGTGACGATGGCTCTGGTGTTGGGGGCGGATCAAAGGTTCCACCTGTTCCGGGATCATAGAGCCGTCTTCTCTGCAAGGAATACGATCGAAAGTAATTCCATGGGAGGTCAGCTGCACTACAGGACGCATCACCGCATTGTGTTCCATGGCGGAAACTAGAATGTGATCACCCGGTTTTAGAAGTCCTTTCAGGATAAAATTCAGGCTGGTGGTGATATTGGGGGTAAAGATCACATTTTTACATTTTGGAAAATGAAACAGCTGGGCGAGAAGCTGGCGGGTTTCATAAATGACCTCTTCTGCGGAGTATGCGCTGGAATAGCAGCCGCGGTTTACGTTGGCTCCGTTTAAAGTCAGGTAATCCATCATGGCCTGGGCCACCCCAGGAGCCTTTGGAAAAGAGGTGCTGGCATGATCGAGATATATGCGGTTCATAGTGACGAAATCCTTTCTTGAAAGTTTTTATTTGTATCCTATCATACCATAATCTATCGAAAATATCTATAAATACACAAAATAATCCCCCATAATCAATTAGAGTTTTCTGACAAAAAAATGTTAAAATAAAGGAAAGAGTTGACACTTGTACAAGGAGGAAAAGAGTATGAAAGAAAGTTTGTCAAAAAGAAAGAGACGCCTATGATCATTGGAGCGGGCGTCATCATTGGAATCATTGCAGTGGCTCTGGTCTATTTCGGAAATCCTGCAAATATGGGTTTCTGTATTGCATGTTTCCTGCGTGATACCACAGGTGCCCTGGGATTTCATTCCGCAGCGGCAGTGCAGTACATACGTCCGGAGATTGTGGGACTGGTTCTTGGTTCCTGCATCCTGGCCCGTGCAACCAAAGAATTCAAGCCAAGAGGCGGCTCTGCACCTGTCACCCGTTTTGTCATTGGAATGTTCGTTATGATCGGATGCCTGATGTTCCTTGGTTGTCCGTTCCGTATGATCCTTCGTCTTGCAGGCGGTGACTGGAACGCCATTTTTGGGCTGATTGGATTTATTGTTGGAATTCTGGCTGGCGTATTTTTCCTGAAAAAAGGATACACTCTGAAACGTTCCTATAAGATGCAGCCGGTTGAGGGTGTCATTTTCCCGGTCGTGGAAATTGGAATTCTGGTACTTCTGATCGCGGCACCTGCATTTATTCATTTCACAGAAGCAGACGGCGGCCCTGGCGCAAAGCATGCGGCAATTGCCATTTCCCTGATTGCAGGACTTGTAGTTGGTGCCCTGGCACAGAGAACCCGTCTTTGCATGGTTGGCGGTATCCGTGATGTAGTTCTGTTTGGAGAATGGAAGCTGCTTCTTGGATTTGTTGCAATTCTGGTAAGTGCCCTGATCGGAAATATGATTCTTGGATATTTCCATCCTGGATTTGCAGGACAGGCAATCGCGCACACAGATGGTCTGTGGAATGCACTTGGAATGGCACTGGCTGGATTTGGCTGCGTGCTTCTTGGCGGCTGCCCACTTCGTCAGCTGGTACTGGCAGGAGAAGGAAATACAGATTCCGCAATTACTGTATTTGGACTGATGGCTGGCGCAGCTGTGGCTCATAACTTTGGGCTTGCTTCTTCTGGCGAAGGCCCTACAGCAAATGGAAAGGCAGCAGTTATAATTGGATTTGTTGTGCTGTTTGTGATCGCGGCAGTTAACTCTGCACGTAAGGCAGAGAGTTAAAAGGCAATAAAGTCCAATATGACCTTGGATCAAAATCCTGTCAACCAATACAGATAAGAGATTAGTCAGTCGAAACGCAGCAGAAATTTCATCTTCAAAGAAAGGGGATTTCATTTATGAAAACAGTAGACGCAAGAGGCCTTTCCTGTCCGGAGCCTGTGATCCGCATCAAGAATGCTCTGGCATCCGGGGAAAAGGCATACACCGTAATGGTAGATAACGTAACCGCAAGAGAGAACGTATCCTGTTTTGCCATGCATCAGGGATATCAGGTTTCCTGGAAAGAGGACGGGGAAGATTTCATTCTGACCCTGGAAAAATAATGGAAGACTATATTGCCACATTTTTTTTTCCCATTTCGGAGCGATGGCATTTAAGAAAAAATGTGACAAAGAAGGCTACCCGGCTGTGATCATGCCGGTGCCGAGAAATTTAAGCTCCTCCTGCGGAACCTGCGTGAAATTCACCGGAACCGCAGAGAAAGCCCGAACTGGAACTCAGATGAATTAGAACAGCTGGCCCAGGTTCTGGAAAAACGGAACCTTTCAGGTAATCTGGCATAGCTAAAAAAAAGCAGCGCGCCCTCTATCATCTTTTACAAAGTGATAGAAAGGCAGCGCTGCTTTTGTGGTTTATGGGCATATTTGCATATCCATATAAAGTTTGCTAGAATGGAAACCAATGAAACGAAATCAGAAAGAAGGTGTATCTTTGAAAGAAACAGAGAAATCCAACTATGACCAGGTAATCGAGAACTGGCGTCTGAAATTCCTGGAAATGGATCAGGAGAAACTGACCCGGAAGTTTCATCTGGAGGCGGACGAAGAGGCGCTGTATATCGTATATTTTTCCAGGAAGCTTCGGATCGACCGGAAGAGCGGGAGTGATTACGGATCAGGGGTGCATCCGGGCTTTGACACCGTGATGAATATTTACAACACCTTTTATTATGCATCCGAACATCCCGTTGCATCTGAAATCTGGTGGCCTTCCGCCAGGTAAAAAGAGTGTATCCTTTCGAGGCTGCCTACCGAAGAACTATCATTTCCAAACTGCAGACCATCTTTTCCGGGAAAACACAGGAACTGAAAATGGCATGTGAAGCCCTTGGCGGCACGCCGCTTCCACAGGGAGATGTAGGTTATATGCTGCCTGTTTTCCCGTTTTTAAACATAGCCGTTCTTTTTCTGGGATGGGGATGAGGAGTTCGATGCCCAGGCAAACATGCTGTTTGATTCGGAAATCACAGAGTTTATGCATGAAGAAAATGTAGTCTGTGTGGCAGCTGATGCAGTCTATTATCTGACCCTGGCAGCAGGCCTTCCCGGGGAAAAAATTTTACGCAGAGTAATAAAATCCATCCAACCTTACAAAATCGTAAGTTTCCCACCGCATTTTGTAACCTGATTCGATGGCAGTGACCTGATTTTTTCACTATACTGTCAGACATAGTAAAGAAAGAGAGGACATAAAACATGCCATTGCTTGAAGTTACAAACCTGAAGAAAATATATACCACCCGCTTCGGCGGCAATAAAGTACAGGCCTTATCCAACGTAAATTTCTCCGTGGAAAAAGGAGAAGTCGTTGCCATCATGGGAGAGAGCGGTTCCGGAAAAACCACCCTTCTGAATATTCTTGCGACGCTGGATAAGCCAACCTCCGGAGAGATTCTTCTGGACGGAAAAAGCCTGGTGCACATTTCCGACAAGGAGGTTTCCGCATTCCGAAGAAAAAAATCTGGGATTTGTATTCCAGGATTTTAATCTTCTGGATACCTTTAGTTTAAGAGACAACATTTACCTTCCGCTGGTGCTTGCCGGGGAAGATTACCGGGAAATGGCACAGAAAATCCGCCCCATTGCCCAGGCCCTTCACATTACCGAGCTTCTGGAAAAATATCCCTATGAGGTATCTGGCGGTCAGAAGCAGCGCTGCGCAGTGGCAAGAGCACTGATCACAAACCCACGGCTGGTGCTGGCAGATGAGCCGACAGGCGCCCTGGATTCCAAGGCAGCCAATGCTCTTCTGAATGTATTCGGAGAAGTAAATAGGCAGGGACAGACTATCCTTATGGTTACGCACAGCGCACAGGCAGCAAGCCGGGCTTCCAGAGTCCTTTTCATTAAGGATGGTGAAGTATTCCATCAGATTTACCGAGGGGAAAAAACAAAAGAAGAAATGTACCAGATGATTTCCGATACTCTTACCATATTGATGACAGGCGGTGAATATCATGCGTAACGGACTTTTTGCAAAGCTGGCACTGGTAAACATAAAGAAAAACCACCAGACCTATGTGCCTTACATTCTGGCGAGCCTGTTCGATGTGGCAATGCTGTATATGATGCTGTTTATCAACAATAATGCAGGAATGAAAAGGATCCGCCATAGTGGGGATGTGCTGATGATCACCAGCATGGGTGTGGGAATTATCATTATTTTTTCCTTTATTTTTCTTCTGTACAGCAACAGCTTTTAATGAAGCGAAGACAGAAGGAACTGGGACTTTACAATATTCTGGGTCTGGAAAAAAGGCACATCAGTATTGTGATGAGTATGGAAACCGTGATTACTTCTTTGATCAGTTTAGCAGGAGGAATTCTTGTAGGAATTCTGGGAAGCAAGCTTGTCCTTTGCTGCTTCTGAAGCTGATTCGGCTGCCGGCTGCGTTTGGATTTGAAATAGGCATTCAGGCAATCATCACTTGTCTGGAAGTGTATGGCGTTATATTTGTAGTGATTCTTTTGGTAAACATACGGAAAGTATATAAGGCAAAGCCAATTGAACTTCTTAAGGCAGAAAATGCAGGAGAGCGGGAACCAAAAGCAAAGTGGCTGATGGCCCTGATTGGATTTATCTGTCTGTTTGCAGGATATTATATTGCAGTTACCACGGAATCCCCTTTGTCTGCCCTGGCACTGTTTTTTTGTTGCCGTCTTGCTGGTTATGGCAGGAACTTATCTGCTCTTTACTGCAGGAAGCATTGTAATCCTGAAAATCATGCGCTGGAACAAGAAATTTTACTATAAGGCAAAGAATTTTACTGCCATTTCCGGTATGCTTTACCGAATGAAGCAAAAATGCGGTGGGACTTGCAAGCATCTGTATTTTAAGTACCGGCGTGCTTTTGATGGTATCCACTACGGTATGCCTGAATTCCGGAATTGATGACATTATTAATCTGCGCTGTCCATCAGATGTGAGCGTGATGTACAAAGCGGATTCAAAGGAACAGCTGGAAAATATCAGAGCGAAGCTTTTGCAGGAAATTGAGGATCAGGCTTCTTACGAAAAAATTAAATACGGAAATTAATTTTTCCAGCACTCTGGTTAAAGATGGGAGCGGCAACTGGAGATTTGAAAAAATCAGATGGGAGTACCTTTTCCGAACTTCAAAACCAGCTGGAGACCCTTACCGTTGTTCCCCAGGAGGAATATTCCAGAATTACCGGTGAAGAAATTTCTCTTGAACCCGGTGAAGTCCTTGCTTACAGGGATGGAAAAGCAGGTGAAGATGCTCTGAAATTCATGACAGCGTTTACCAGGTAAAAGAATGGCTGAAGGATTATGAATATGTGGGAGATAATTTTTCTTCCATGGATTCCATTAAGCTGATTGTAAATGATGAAGATTTCCAGAAGCTATATGAGGAACAGGCCGAGGCTTATGGAGGCGTTTCTTCTATGGCATCCATGGAGATGGATGTTTATCTTAATGGAACAGAAGAGGAAAAAGAGGCTGATGCGTCGAAAATTCGTGACCTTGCCATGGAATTTTTTGATGGACAGAAGGAAGCGGGAAATCTCCCGGCAGAAAGCTATTGTATGACCTCTGTGCGGTACGAACTGTATGAAAGCTTCTACAGCTTGTTTGGCGGAATTTTGTTTCTTGGAATTTTCCTTGGCCTTTTGTTCTTAATGGGTGCAGCCATGATCATTTACTACAAGCAGGTTTCCGAGGGCTATGAGGATAAAGACCGTTTTGAAATCATGCAGAAGGTGGGTATGACCCACAAAGAGGTGAAATCCTCCATTCACAGACAGATCCTTATGGTATTTTTCCTTCCGCTTGGAATGGCGGCTCTTCATATTGCTATGGCATTTCCTATGGTAAAAAGACTGTTGGCGCTGTTCAGCATGACCAATATTGGTCTGTTTGCAGGATGTACGGTGATTACCATTCTGGTATTTGCTGTGATCTATGGAATTATTTACGGGCTTACAGCCAGAACCTATTATAAAATCGTAGAAAGAAGATAAGGGCAGGGTTGTATTTACCAGTGTAAAGTGTTACAATGAGATAGCCTGGGAGGCAAAAGAATGCTTCCCAGGCTATTTATCGAAAAAAAGCCTGACTGGTATTTCTAAAAAAGCAGACAGGCAGAAGAAAACCGAGGAAATCTCTCATGAAAAAAGAGAGCTTTAAGCAGGGAATTACAGATGGAATCCCCATTGCCCTGGGGTATCTGGCAGTTTCCTTCACGTTTGGCATGATGGCGGTGCAGGGCGGACTTACCATCTGGCAGGCAGTTCTGATTTCCCTGACCAATCTTACGTCTGCGGGACAGTTTGCGGGACTGGACATTATCATAGCAGGAGGATCTCTGTGGGAGATGGCACTGACTCAGCTGATCATCAATTTGAGATACTGCCTGATGTCTTTCTCTCTTTTCCCCAGAAGCTGCGCAGGGATGAGCCCTGGGGACACCGCTATGGAGTGGCTTTTGGCGTGACAGACGAAATTTTTGGTGTCAGTGCCAGCAAGCCTGGCAAGGTCAGTGCTTTTTTTACAATTATGGCGTGATGAGCGTGGCTATTCCAGGCTGGACATTTGGCACCCTGCTTGGAGCGGTTTCCGGCAGTCTTCTGCCTGATTTTATTATGAGCGCACTTTAGCGTGGCAATTTACGGAATGTTCCTGGCTGTGATCATTCCTCCTTCCAAGAAAAACAAAGCGGTGTTTCTGGTAGTGCTTGAGCCATGGCAGTGAGTGCACTGTTCGCCTGGGTTCCGGTTTTATCAAAGGTATCATCCGGATTTGTGATCATTATCACTACCATTCTGGTTGCCGGAATTGCGGCTGTGCTTTGCCCGGTTGCAGAAGAAAACGAGAAGGAGGAAGCTCATGAAGCCTAATGTTTATATTTATATACTGGTTATGGCGGGAGTGACATACCTGATCCGTATGCTTCCCTGGCATTGGCGAAGAAGGAGATTACCAATCCTTTTGTAAAATCTTTTCTGTTTTATGTGCCTTATGCCTGCCTTGCAGCGATGACCTTCCCGGCCATTTTGTCAGCAACGGCAAGTGTGGTCTCTGCTGTAGCCGGATTTATCGTAGCGCTGATCGCAGCCTACAGAGAAAAAAAGCCTGCTGACCGTAGCCCTTTGGGCTTGCGCTGCAGTATTTATTGTAGAAAAATGAATAATGGCCTTTGCGGCGTAAGCATTTTGCAGTGCTTACGGTTCGCAAGGGCCATTTCTTTTCCGTATTTATTCTCCAAGAAATCCTAAATCAATTTCTCCGTCAAATACAGTAGTTGCCGGACCGGTCATGTAAACCTGATCGTCGCTTTCATCCCAGAAAATATTCAGGTCGCCTCCAAGAAGCTTCACAGTAACCGGCTGATTCCTGTCAACCAGTCCGTTTAAAATAGAAGAAACCGCAACTGCACAGGCTCCTGTACCGCAGGCAAGTGTTTCGCCGGAACCGCGCTCCCACACCCTCATCTGGACAGTGTGACGGTCGATTACCCTGACAAACTCTGTATTCACACGGTCCGGGAAGTTCACATGAGATTCAAAAAGACGGTCCGATTTTCTCAATATCCAGTCCGTCTACATCATCCATGTAGACAATGGCATGAGGATTTCCCATGGAAACAGCTGTGAAACGGTAGGTCTGTCCGTTCACTTCGATCGGTGCATCGATCACCTGCTCATCCTCTGAAACAACAGGAATGAGAGATGCCTGAAGAATTGGTGCCCCCATATTTACCTTTACCATGCTGACCTTGCCGTCGCGGATGGAAAGATCCAGATATTTCACGCCGCTTTTGGTGGCAACGCTGATGCTGGTTTTGCTTACAATTCCGTGGTCGTAGACATATTTGGCTACGCAACGGATACCATTGCCGCACATAGCGCCCTGAGATCCGTCCAGGTTGTACATATCCATTTCGCAGTCTGCGATCTCAGACGGGCGTGATCAGGATCAGACCGTCGGAGCCGATGCCAAAGTGGCGGTCGCTGACAAATTTCGCCACCGCTGACGGGTCTTTCACAGTTTCTTTGAAGCAGTTTACATATACATAATCGTTTCCAATGCCGTGCATTTTCGTGAATTTCATAATAATTACCTCCTTTGTATCCGGCGGGTAAACGCCTTGTTTTTTTATACTCCTCATCACGTGTCTCTATCTTATCATACCACAAGTCTGTTATGAAAAAAGTGAATTTTTCCAAATTTTCTCAGAAAACAGGAAGCAAAAAAAATAAGGAATCTTATGGAAAGTCTTGCATTTTTCACAAAAGCTGATAAAATGGGGAAAGATAGATGAATGAATATGCGGGAACTATGCATAATTATTCCTGCATACAATTAAGAGGAGGAAAAAATATGAAAAAAATTAACAGCTTTAGCACTTGGCACTGTAATGGCAGTTTCCATGACAGCTGGCGTATCCGCTGCAACTGTCGAGTCCAAGGATGACCTTAAGAACGCTACCATCGGCGTACAGCTTGGAACCACCGGTGATATTGAAGCAAGTGAATATGAGAAAGACGGCGCAACTGTTAAGCGTTACAGCAAAGGAAGCGAAGCAATCCAGGCACTTCTGGCAGGACAGATCGACTGTGTGATCATCGATTCCCAGCCAGCTCAGAAATTTGTTGAGAACGCAGACGGACTGAAAATCCTTGACGAGCCATTCGTAGAAGAAGAGTATGCAATCTGCCTGAAGAAAGGCAATGACGAGCTTCTTGACAAGATTAACGGAGCTTTAGAGGAACTCAAAGAAGACGGAACTGTTGATGATATCATGAATAACTACATCGGTGACAACATTGGTGAGACACCATATGAGTCCCCGGAAGATGTTGACCGTTCCAATGGAACACTGATAATGGCTACAAACGCTGAGTTCGAGCCATATGAATACCGTGAGGGTGACACCATTGTAGGTATTGATGCGGATATCGCACAGGCAATCTGCGACAAGCTTGGATATGAGCTTGAGATCGACGACATGGAATTCGATGCAATCCTTGCAGCTGTACAGTCCGGAAAAGCTGACTTCGGTGCTGCCGGAATGACTGTTACAGAGGACCGTCTGGAGAGCGTTGATTTCACAGACACCTATGCAAACGCAAGCCAGGTTATCATTGTAAAAGCTGACTGATAGAAGAAATACAGTATAAGCTGCCCTGATCATGAGTCACCCTGAACGGCAATCCGCGAAGAACTGCCCAGGGGTGGCTCATCTGGTGTTATTGAATGCTGTGAATTCTGTTAAAGTAAAAAAGGAAAAAAATATGTTTGAAAAATTTGGACACGATTTTTTATATCAATTTTATAAAAAGATGACAGATATACTTGGCTTCTGGATGGTCTGAAAAACACCATGATCATCACTGTATTTGCCCTTCTCATTGGTATCTGCATCGGTTTTCTTGTTGCGATCATCCGTTCCTCCCATGACAAATCCGGGAACTTCAAGATTGCAAATGCGATCTGCAGAGTTTATCTGACTGTCATCCGCGGTACCCCGACCGTCATCCAGCTGCTGATCATGAACTTCGTTGTGTTCGGATCTGTCAGCGTCAATGAAATCCTGGTAGGAAGCCTGGCGTTTGGTATCAACTCCGGTGCATACGTTGCGGAAATCGTCCGTTCCGGTATCATGTCCATTGATCAGGGACAGTTTGAGGCAGGACGAAGCCTTGGACTTAACTATACACAGACTATGCGTCTGATCATTATTCCCCCAGGCGTTCAAGAACGTGCTTCCTGCACTGGTAAATGAGTTTATCGTGTTGATCAAGGAGACATCCATCATCGGCTACATCGGAATGATGGACCTGACCAAGGGTGCTATGCTGATCCAGAGCCGTACCTACAATGCATTTATGCCTCTTCTGGCAGCGGCTGCAATCTACCTGATCGTGGTCATGGTACTGACCTTCTTTATGAATAAACTGGAGAGGAGACTGAGAACCAGTGAGCGTTGATAAGAGCAAAGTTTTGATCCAGGTACAGGATCTGAAGAAAGCATTTGGAGCAAACCAGGTACTGGATGGAATTTCCACAGATATCTGTCAGGGCGAGGTTGTTGCCATTATCGGACCTTCCGGTTCCGGAAAATCCACCTTCCTTCGTTCCCTGAATCTTCTGGAAGTGCCCACAGGCGGCAAAAATCCTGTTTGAGGAACGGACATTACTGATCCCAAAGGTTGACATTAACCGTCACCGCCAGAAAATCGGAATGGTTTTCCAGCAGTTTAACCTGTTTCCACACAAAACTGTAAAGCAGAACATTATGATGGCACCGGTTGCCCTGAAGCTGATGACCAAAGAAGAGGCATCTAAAAAAAGCTGATGAACTTCTTGCCCGCGTAGGACTTCCGGACAAAGGCAAATGCTTACCCGGATATGCTTTCCGGCGGACAAAAACAGCGTATTGCCATTGTACGTTCCCTTGCCATGAAGCCGAAGGTAATGCTCTTTGATGAGCCGACTTCCGCGCTGGATCCGGAGATGGTTGGTGAGGTTCTGGATCTGATGAAAGAGCTTGCCAAAAGCGGCATGACCATGGTGGTGGTTACTCACGAGATGGGATTTGCCCGTGAGGTAGCAACAAGGGTTCTGTTCATTGACGATGGAAAAATTCAGGGCAGAATTCCCCAAGGAATTTTTTCGAAAATCCAAAGAACCCGCGTCTGAAGGAATTTTTTATCCAAGGTTCTTTAAATAAACAATAAAAAAAACAGCCATGCATTCCCTTATGAAATGGGAAGATGTGTGACTGCCGTAATTTTATTCAGGCATTTTTCTTCATTTCTTTGTAACAGTATTTGATGATCTCTTTACGTGTTACGATTCCGATAAAATGATCCTGGTCATCGATAACCGGAACAAAGTTCTGGTTGATGGCCCGGTCCAGAAGATCCTCCATATCACAGTCAACATGAACCGGCTTGTAGGTGGCTCTTCGCTGGATCGCCATAACCGGATGTCCTCAGCACTCTTCATATCTGTAATGTTCAGATTCTTCATGCCCCAGAGAAGGTCTCCCTCGGAAATGGTTCCTACATATTTGCCCTCTGGATTCAGAATAGGAATACAGGAGAACTTTGCGGTGCTCCATTTTCTCAATGGTCTGACGCAGGGTTTCATTCTCGAAAAATGTAGGCAACATCATTTTTTCGGTGTTAGGAAAAAAGTATATTCAATTTTAATCCCTCGTTTCGTTGATGGATTTACAGAAGCGGAATTCCGTTCTTTGCAGCTTCCTCCTGTATTTCCTTAGGCCACAGGGAAACATGTACTTCTCCAATATGTGCTTTGCGCAGGAAGAACATACAGATACGGGACTGACCGATGCCGCCGCCGATGGTATAGGGAAGCTGTTTTTCCAAGATTGCTTTCTGGAACGGAAGTTCACGTCTGTCATCGCATCCGGCTTCTGTAAGCTGTTTGTCAAGTGCTGTTTCGTCTACGCGGATGCCCATGGAGGACAGCTCCAGAGCAATGTCGAGCACAGGATAATAGACGAGGATATCGCCGTTTAAGCCCCAGTCATCGTAGTCCGGTGCACGTCCATCATGGCGTTCTCCGTTGGAAAGCATTTTACCAACCTGCATAAGGAATACAGCACCTTTTTCTTTAACGATCTTGTATTCACGTTCCTTAGGAGTAAGGTCCGGATACATGTCTACAAGCTCTTCTGTGGAAACGAATGCAATCTCTCTTGGAAGGATCTCTTCGATGTAATCATACTGTACAGCCATGTATTTCTCGGTTTTCTAAGAACGCTGTAGATGGACGGACAGTTTGATCAGTGTTTCCACGTTTCTTTCTTCCTTGTGAGATGATCTTCCCCAGTCCCACTGGTCCACATAGATGGAGTGGATGTTGTCTACGTCCTCGTCGCGGCGGATGGCAACCATATCGGTATATAAGCCCTTCGCCCTGGGCGAAGCCGTATTTTTTCAGTGCGTAGCGTTTCCATTTGGCAAGGGAGTGTACGATCTCGGCATTGCCTTCCATATTCTTGATATCGAAAGCTTACCGGGCGTTCCACGCCATTTAGAGTTGTCATTGAGGCCAGAGCTTGGGTCTACAAATATAGGTGCGGAGACACGCAGAAGGTTCAGCTTCTGGGCAAGTGTCTGCTGGAAAAGTCTTTGACAGTTTTAATTGCTATTTCCCAGTTGGCAATTTACACCTTGCAAGAAATATATAAAAAGATACAATAAAAAGTTGTCCGGGGAATTTTTGGGACAGGGGGGATTTATGGAGAGAAAACAGATGTCAGGTCTGTGACGGACCTGTTGTAAACGGCAGATGCAAGCTGTGCGGAATGCCTTATCGAAATGATGAGACGCTGTATCATCTGAATGAGAACAGAAGCGATCATTACCGCCATGCCACCAGCAGGGCGCGTGCTATGATGCGCCAGGAGGAAATCCCGCTGGGGGATAAGAAGCCGGGAAGGCGCAGGAACCTATAAGGCATGTGCACAGACGGCGGCAGCAAAAAAAAAATGCCAGTGGAAATAAAGCGGCGGGGAACGGCTATAAGCAAACTGCGGCGAATAAGCCTGGCGGATATTCTGCGAATGCCAGCAGACCGAATATGGGAAATTCCTATGGACAGAAACAGACCGCAAACAGTACATATGCCAAGAACTATAGCGCAGGAGGCAAAAGCGGTACTCATACAAAAGCATCTGCTAAGAAGAAAAACAGCTGGCTTGGCTGGCTGATCATGATCATTGTGATCTGTTCTGTGGTGCCTGGGCTGAGAAATGGGATCCAGGAAGGTTTTATGCAGGAGTTCGGGGATTCTTTCAGTGAGATGTTCGAGAAGCCTATGAAATGCACGGAGATACTCTGGTAGTCGGCGGAGGAATTGAGGCTGGTTATTATACAGCATCCTGTGATAAAGGTGTTCTATATTTTGCCATCCAGGAAAAGATGGCGAAAACGGAAGAATGTCTGTGGCAGAAGATGAAGAGTGTAAGATTACCTTAAATGAGGGTGACATGATACATGTGGTCAGTGCAGATCCTCAGGATGCTGCCCTGCGGCTGACCTTGCATGAAAATTAACAGGATGGATGCAGGTATTGATTGTGAAGCAGGATAGGCAGCATATTGGCAGGAGGTTTTTGCCGTAAGAGACTCACCAGAAGAAAGGATACAACCAGGAAATGACAGAAGAAAAGAAACAAAATCAGGACGCAGGAAAAAAATGGATGCTGGTGGCAGGTACGATCCTTGTGATCGCGGCTGTGTTCACCTGTATTTCCTGGAATTCCATGCATCCGTCCAAGACCGTGACCATGAAGGAACTGGAAGATTATGCCAGCCAGGAACTGATCAATCAAATCGAATGCATCAACGGCTCTTACGTGGTGATGATCTGCGACGAACAGGAGCAGGCAAGCGACTGGTATGCCCCTTGCAGATGAAACCGACCAGGCAGAAATGGAGGCGCTGGCGGAAAAAGCGGATGTACAGATCAGAAGCCAGAAGATTTCTCCGCCTGTGATTTTCATTATGTATGCTATACAGTTTGCAATCTGTTATGGGATTGTGTGGGGAATCTGGAGACTCTACGGGAAATTCCGGATTGGAAAGAGAAAACAGCATTACCGGGTGTAAGGAAAAAACCTTGTGTTCATAGTCATGAAAAATAGAAAATGACGATGAACGCAAGGTTTTATTTTTGTTTCTACGAAATAGAAAGCCCTTTTGGGACACGCTTTAGTGGCTTATCGAATGATAGTTCCAGCTTTCTCTTCATATCCTTCCTTGGCATGAGCCATATCTGTGATAACAGCGGCACGTCCTTCGCCTTTTTCGATGAAGGAGATACCTGCTTCAATCTTCGGAAGCATGGAGCCGGAAGCAAACTGATCTTCCTCTATGTATTTCTTAGCATCTGCTGCAGAAATGGAACCAAGCTTCTGCTCATCTGCCTTGCCAAGATTCAGGCTAACTTTTTCTACGCTGGTAAGGATAAGAAGTGTGTCTGCATTTAATTCTTCTGCAAGAAGTCCGGCAGCACGGATCCTTTTCAATAATAGCGCTGGCACCATGAAGGTTGATGCCCTGCTCAAGAACCGGGATTCCGCCGCCGCCTGCTGCGATGACTACCTGGTCTGCATTGAGAAGTGCGCGGACAGTCTCAATCTCGATGATCTTCTGAGGCTTGGGAGCTGCTACAATACGTCTGTAGCCGCCATCTGGAAGCTTGGTAACGAAATTGCCCTTCTTCTTCCTCTGCTTCTGCCTCTTCCTCTGTAAGAACACGTCCGATAATCTTCTCCGGATCTGCGAATGCATCGTCATAAGGATCGATGACAGTCTGGGTAAGGACGGTGGCAACAGGTTTATAAATACCGCGTTTGATAAAACTCTGTACGGATTGCATTCTGAAGGTCGTATCCAATGTAGCCCTGGCTCATTGCGGAGCATACGGACATAGGAGCGAATGTGTAATCCGGATGGGCTTTTCCAAATTCATTCATTGCAGTGTGAATCATACCGATCTGCGGACCGTTGCTGTGGGAGATCACTACCTTCGCTCCGTCTTCAACAAGATCTGCGACTGCCTTTTTGCAGCCTGTGTAGCAATTTTCTGCTCAGGAAGTGTTGTGCCCAGAGCTCTGTGGCCTAATGCAACTACTACGATTTTTTCACTCATAGGAGATACCTCGTTTCTGTCAAGAATATAATAGAATGTAATATAATTCATTATAAAAGGTAAAGGCAGGGAATTGCAATAGATTCTTTGGATTGTTATTGTTCACGGAGTGAACAGTAACTTCTTTGAATTGGAAAAGGATTAGAAACAGGAAAAGCCATCCGCGCGGTGCGGATGGCTTATTTCCTATATTTTTGAGGGGGGAGATAGAGAGTGGTTTTTCATCTATCCGAGAGCTATTATATCTGTAATTTGTGAGGAAAGTGTGTCGCAAATCTAAAAAGAAATCGAAAAAATATGAAATGAAAATAAAGTTTGAAATTGGAAAATATTTGTGTTAAAGTGGACATATCACAAATCCGCGTTCTGCGGAGAAGAAGTTCTATCGCGCCTGTTCGGCGCAGGATACCCTGTTTATTTTATTTTTTAGTTTAAGAAAGGGAGAAGTGTATGATCAAAAACAGAATATGGAAAAGAATTGCTGCATTGGGATGCTGCCTGCTGACCGGAGCAGGTCTTTTCTCCGGCTGTATGGCACAGCCTGTGGAGCAGCGGCTGCAGATGGCGGAATTGTAACGGTTTCGCAAAGCGCAAGGTGGACGGATCTGGAAAATTTCCAGGCGGTAATTTCGGTCAGGGCAGACGGACTTGGAAATTTGTCATGGACCGGGAACGAAGGGAATGAGGACAATGAAAGCCCGGAAGGCAAAGCTGCTGGTTTTCAATCTGATGGCGGAAAGGATACAACAGAAATCGAACCAGACATCATCTCAGAAATCCAGTCAGAACCTGCTTCGAATCTGGAGGACACCTCAGAAGTTCTATCAGAATTGCCTTCAGAATCCACACCCGAAACAGTCTCAGGCATACAATCCCGCCATCTGGTTGTCTGGCTGTCTGAATATTTTCAGCCAGACCTGCCTGTGTCTTTGCCTGAAGGCTGTCTGATGGAAGAAATGCCCATACAGACTGCGGACGGACGAAGCGCTTCCATCTACGGCTTCCGATACAAAAATAAATCCCGGGAAACCGAAAAAAAATCCTGAAATTCCAGTCAGCTTGCGCTGGGAATACCGTTATCCACTGGAAAAAAGGACGGTATCCACCTGCCAGGATGCTCCTCTTGAAAAAGGTGTGGAAAACCTGTGCCAGGGAGGCGTCTATATCGTGGAAAAGTCAGGTGACAGCCAGCGTATCATTTGTCAGACAACCTCGGATTTTCTGGAAATTCCGGCAGGAATAGCGAATTTTTCCGTGGAGATAAGCCCACAAGAGGAAAATGCGGTGGCAGGAGAAAGACTCCTTATGAATGCCAGGCTGATAAACACCGGGCAGGTACCGCTGTATGATCTTTCTCTGGAAGCCCAGGCAGAAGAAATGGAAGTAACGCCTGTGTGGGAAAAAGAACCGGAAGTGGAAACGGATGGAGCACATGCAGTTTTGCAAAGCTTAGCGGAAGGAGAAGAGCGGACGCTTTCCTTTTATGCGGATCCCTCTTCTGCGCAAAAGGGAAATCTGCGCCTGAAGGTTCTGGCAAAGACGGAAAATCCTGTTTCGCTGGAACAGACAGGGGAAGCACTTGTATTCATACAGCCCCAAAAAGGCCTCTTTTTACCGTGAAAAAGACAGCAGACTGCGACACAGCCCGCCCCGGCGACACCGTTACTTATCAGATTAGCATCCACAACACCGGGCAGCAGACCCTTCATTCCGTCATTACCACAGAACGGTTCCAAATGGCAGGAGTTTCCGCCGCTTTCCTGGAGCAGGAAGGCGTGACTCTGAACAAAACGAAAACCCAGGCGAAAATTCCGGAAATCGTACCGGGAGGATGCGTAAATCTAAAAGCTAGAGTTGTGCTGCCTGACCAGCTGGAAGACCAGAATCTGGTCAATCAGGTCATTGTAGTTACGGATGAAACAGGAGAAGATGAGGCAGTTCGGGATCAGACTTCCATACGGGTAGAAAATAAGAAAACCTCAGATGCTGTTTCCTCTGGGGCAAAATCCGGGAACGGCAGCTCAGGTGCGGGCAGAACTGGCAAAGGCCAGGCTCCAAAGACCGGGGATAATTCTCACAGAGAACTGTTCCAGGCATTGATTTTAGTGTCTTTTCTGATTTCAGCCCTGGCTGCCAGACGGATGTTTTTTCGCAGGAAAGATTGAAAACAATTACGGTGTGTGCTATTCTATAAAAAGAGTACGTTCAAATATAGGGAGGCATGTATAATGAAATTATCATCCTTATTAGAGAAGTTAGAATACACCTGCGTACAGGGAAATCCCCAGCAGGAAGTTACCAGTGTTGTTTATGACTCCAGAAAAGTGACAGAAGGTTCTCTGTTTATCTGTATCAGAGGCGCTGTTGTGGATGGACATAAATTTGTACCGGATGTAGTAGCCAAAGGGAGCGAAGGTTCTGGTTGTGGAAGAGCCTGTCACTGCACCATCTGATGTTACCGTCATTCAGGTAGCAGATACCAGATATGCCATGGCATTTATTGCTGCAGCCTGGTTCGGACATCCGGCAGAGAAGTTAAAGACAATCGGAATCACCGGAACAAAGGGAAAAACCACAACGACCTACATGGTAAAATCCATTCTGGAAAATGCCGGTTACAAAGTGGGTCTGATCGGAACCATCGAGGCGATCATTGGCGATAAGGTGATCCCTGGCTTCCAATACCACACCGGAGTCTTATGTGATTCAGGAATATTTCCATGAGATGGCAGAAGCCGGCTGTGACTGTGTGGTTATGGAAGTTTCTTCACAGGGACTTATGCTTCACCGTACCCAGGGCTTTGTGTTTGATTTTGGTATTTTTACAAATATTGAGCCGGATCATATCGGACCAAATGAACATAAGGATTTTGATCACTATCTGTCCTGCAAGGCTATGCTTCTGAAGCAGTGCCGGGTAGGAATCGTAAACCGGGATGATGAGCACTTTTGACCGGATCGTGGAGGGACATACCTGCACATTGGAGACATACGGATTTTCAGAGAAAGCAGACCTTCGCGCAGAGGACGCCAAGCTGGTTGGCGGCAAGGGATATCTTGGAATTTCCTACCATCTGAAGGGACTTATGGATTTCCTGTGGAAATTGACATTCCAGGTAAATTCAGCATCTACAATTCCCTGACAGCCATTGCAATCTGCCGTCATTTCAAGGTTTCCAAAGAGAATATTCTGAAAGCCCTGAAGGTAGCCAAAGTAAAAGGCCGTATTGAGATGGTGAAGGTGTCCGATGAGTTTACCCTGATGATCGATTATGCACACAATGCAATGGCTCTAGAGAGCCTTCTTACCACCCTTCGGGAGTACCATCCCCACAGACTGGTGTGCCTGTTTGGCTGCGGCGGCAACCGTTCCAAGCTTCGCCGTTATGAGATGGGAGAGGTTTCTGGACGTCTGGCAGACCTGACCATTATCACTTCCGATAACCCAAGAGATGAGGAGCCGCAGGCGATCATTGATGATATCAAGGTAGGAATGGCCAAGACAGAGGGGCAAATATGTGGAGATTCCGGACCGCAAAGGAAGCAATCGCATATGCCATCCATCACGGCGAGCCAGGAGACATCGTAGTTCTTGCAGGCAAGGGCCACCACGAGGATTACCAGGAAATCAAAGGCAAGAAATATCCAATGGATGAGCGTGTGCTGATCGCAGATATCCTTGCCGGAAAATAAAACATGACCTATGCAGATATTATTGTAGATATTTCCCATGAAAAGCTGGACAAAAAGCTTTCAGTATCTGGTTCCCCCTGCAGTTGGAGGAACAGATTCAGGTGGGAATGGTGGTGCAGATTCCTTTCGGCCGGGGAACCATGTACGAAAGGGATATGTGGTGGGGCTTTCCAGCAAGCTTAAAGTAGACGGAAGCTGTATCAAATCCATTGTAAGCATTGAGAATGACCAGGAGACCATTGAATCCCGTCTGATTGCTCTTGCGGGATGGATGAAGGAGCATTACAGGTTCCACCATGATCCAGGCGCTAAAAACCGTTCTTCCCATTCAGAAAAAGGTGAAAGCCCAGGAAAAACGGTGGATAACCCTTTCCATTTCAGGGAAGAGGGGAAAAAGCTTCTGGAAGAGCTAAAGAAAACCCGGTTCAAGGCAAGGATCCGTCTCCTTGAGGCATTGCTTGGGGAAAACGGAGGCAGAATCGAAGCATCCCTGGCACTGAAGGAACTTGGAACTACCGTTTCAGTTCTGAAGTATTTTACGGAAAACAAGGTTGTCACTGTGGAATCTGACCAGATTTACCGAAATGCGGTTTACGACGCTGAGAAGATTCCTCACCTGGCACCGGATACCTTAAGTGATCCGCAGAAAAAGGCAGTAGAACAGATTCTTGCAGAGTGGCAAAAGCCAGCACCCGGTTCTTCTGCTTCACGGTGTTACCGGAAGCGGCAAGACTCAGGTCTATATGGAACTGATCGACCAGGTGATCCGGCAGGGCAGACAGGCCATTGTACTGATTCCGGAGATAGCCCTTACTTATCAGACTGTGAGACGTTTTTACGGGCGATTTGGTGATAAGGTATCTGTGATCAATTCCAGGCTTTCCCAGGGGAGCGCTACGACCAGTTCAAAAGAGCAAAGCAGGGGAACTCCAGGTAATGGTAGGTCCCCGTTCTGCACTTTTTACCCCCTTTGGGAACTTAGGGCTGATCATTATTGACGAGGAACATGAATCCTCCTATAAAAGTGAGAACAGTCCCAGGTATCATGCACGGGAAACTGCCATATACAGGGCGAAAATGGAAGGGGCAAATGTGATACTTGGTTCTGCCACTCCATCGATGGAAGCTTATTACCGCGCCAGCACAGGGGAATATGCCCTGGTGAAGCTGGAGGCCAGATATGAAAGAGCGGCCTCTTCCCCAGGTATCAATTGTGGATATGCGGGAACAATTAAAAAGGCAACCGCTCCCCTCTTAGCATGGAGCTGAAAGGAGCCCTTGGCCAGTGCCTTGCAAAAAGGAGAACAGGCCATGCTGTTTCTCAACCGCCGGGGTTATGCAGGTTTTGTGTCCTGCAGATCCTGCGGCCATGTGATGAAATGTCCCCACTGCGACGTGTCCTTAAGTGAGCATAATGGAAGAAAGCTGATTTGCCATTACTGCGGCTATGAGACAGCTAAGCCGGACAGATGTCCGGTCTGTTCCTCCCCTTATATAGGAGGATTTAAAGCAGGAACCCAGCAGATCCAGCAGGTGGTGGAAAAAGAATTTCCAGAGGCGAGAGTCCTTCGCATGGATTATGACACCACACGGGCCAAAGGGGCAGTTATGAGGAAATCCTGGAAGCTTTTTCCCAGCACCGGGCGGACATCCTCATCGGTACCCAGATGATCGTCAAGGGACATGATTTTCCAGATGTGACTTTAGTCGGCGTGATCGCGGCGGATCTTTCCCTGAATGCAGACGATTACCGCAGCGGGGAGCGCACCTTCCAGCTTCTGACTCAGGCAGTAGGACGTTCCGGAAGAGGCAAAAAAGAGGGGCACGCCCTGATCCAGACTTATCAGCCCGGATCATTACAGCATCCAGACAGCGTCCAGGCAGGACTACGAGGAGTTCTATGAGGAGGAGATGGGATACCGGATCCTTATGGATTATCCGCCCTCTGCCCATATGATGGCAGTGCTTGGAGCGTCGGAGGATGAGGCTGTGCTGGAGGCAGCCATGCATTATCTCAGGCTGTTTGTGGACAAGCTTCACTCTGGACAAGCGCTGCATGTGATCGGCCCTGCCCCGGCACCTGTGGGAAAAGTAAAAAGACATATACAGAAGAGTAATTTATCTGAAGCATGAGAACTACGATCTTCTTGTGCGGATCACGCACAAGCTGGAAGAATATATTGAGATCAATTCCGGTTTCAGAAAGGTGAATATACAGTTTGATTTTTTATAGAAAAAGGAGATTAAATAAGATGGCACTTAGAACAATCAGAACAGAGGGAGATTCCGTTTTGGAGAAAGTCTGCAGACCTGTAGAAAATTGACAAGCGTACCAAGGATCTGGTAGGAGACATGCTGGAGACCATGTACGATGCCTGCGGTGTAGGTCTTGCAGCCCCTCAGGTAGGCGTATTAAAAGAATCGTAGTGATCGATATCGGAGACGGCCCGCTGGTTCTTGTAAATCCGGAGATTCTTATGACTTCCGGTGAGCAGACTGGCGAGGAAGGATGCTTAAGCGTTCCGGGAATGGCAGGACAGGTAACACGTCCGAACTATGTGAAGGTAAAAGCACTTGATATGGATATGAAGGAGCAGGAATACGAAGGAGAAGGACTTCTTGCAAGAGCTTTCTGTCATGAGATTGACCATCTGGATGGAAAAATGTACACCCGTCTGGTTGAAGGCGAGCTCCATCATGTAAGCTATGATAACGAGGAGGAAGAAGACTAAATGAGAATTGTTTATATGGGAACACCGGATTTTGCGGTGAATCCTCTTCACGCCCTGGCAGAAGCCGGATATGAAGTTGTGGGCGTTGTCACACAGCCTGACAAACCAAAGGGCAGAGGAAAGACCATGCTGCCAACACCTGTAAAGGAAGAGGCAATGAAGCATGGATTTCCTGTTTTTCAGCCGGTGAAAGTACGGGATCCGGAATTTCAGGAGGTTCTGGAGGGACTGGAGCCGGATATTATTGTGGTAGCAGCATTCGGACAGATCATTCCGAAGAGCATTCTGGAACTGCCAAAGTACGGATGTATTAACATCCATGCATCCCTGCTTCCGAAATACCGCGGTGCAGCTCCTATTCAGCAGGCAGTTATTGATGGGGAAAAAGAATCCGGCGTAACGATCATGCAAATGGGAACCGGTCTTGATACAGGAGATATGATCTCAAGATCATAGTACCCCTTGCTGCAGATGAGACTGGCGGAAGCCTGTTTGACAAGCTGGCAGAAGCAGGCGCAAAGCTTCTTATTGCGACTTTGCCTCATATTTTTGACGGCACAGCCGTTTACGAGAAGCAGCCGAAGAAAGCCCGACCCCATATGCAGGCATGATCACCAAGCAGATGGGACTGATGGATTTCTCCAAATCTGCCGCAGAACTGGAAAGACTTGTGCGAGGCTTAAATCCCTGGCCAAGTGCCTTTACCTTCTATAATGGAAAAACATTAAAGGTATGGGAGAGCTTTGTGGCAGAGAGTGACGATCTTAACCAGGCAGAACCTGGAACCGTTGTAAAAAGCAGACAAAAAAAGGAATTTATGTGGCCTGCGGCGAGGGCGTTCTGGTGCTTTCCCAGGTTCAGTTGGAAGGAAAAAAACGAATGGACGCAGATGCATTCCTTCGCGGATGCCGCATAGAAGCCGGAAACAGATTCGCAGATAAAAAAGGAGTGATCGTATGTACGGATATGGATATCCTTATGGATTTTATTTTGATCCTACCTATGTTTTGCTGATTATCGGAATGATCCTGGCGCTGGCAGCTTCCGGAAAAATGAAAAGCACGTTTGCCCGCTACCAACAGGTAAGAAGCCACAGCGGACTTACCGGAGCCCAGACGGCCCAGAGAATCCTGAATGCTGCTGGAATCTATGATGTGACAGTGGTTCCCATTGCAGGAAGCCTCACGGATCACTATGATCCAAGAACAAAGAAGCTGGCACTTTCCCAAGATGTATACGGAAGAACTTCTGTGGCTGCTGTGTGTGTGGCCGCCCATGAGTGCGGACACGCCATCCAGCACAATGTGAATTATGCACCGCTGAACATCCGCTCTGCCATTGTACCAGTGGCAAATATCGGATCTTCCCTTTCCTGGCCGATCTTTCTTCTGGGACTGATCCTTTCCATTCCGGCTCTTACCACAGCAGGAATTGTGCTGTTTTCACTGGCCGTGCTGTTCCAGCTTGTGACCCTTCCGGTGGAGTTTAATGCTTCCTCAAGAGCCTTAAAAATGCTGGAAAGTACCGGAATTCTAAGTCACGAGGAAAATGCAGGTGCAAAAAAGGTGCTTACCGCAGCAGCCCTGACTTATGTAGCAGCGCTGGCTTCCTCCATTTTGCAGCTTTTGAGACTGATCATACTTTCCGGAGGTAGAAGACGGGATGATTAACGGAATCAATTCCAGGGAGATGATCCTGGAAATTTTACTTGAAATCGAAGAGGGCGAGCATAGCCACGTGGCAATTCGGAATGCCCTTTCCAAATATCAGTTCCTTCCCAAACAGGACCGGGCATTTATTACCCGGGTCTGCGAGGGAACCTTAGAATATCGGATCCAGATTGATTACATTATCAATTCTTTTTCCAAGGTGACAGTTGATAAGATGAAGCCTGCAATCCGGGAAATTTTAAGAAGTGCAGTATATCAGCTGAAATACATGGATAGTGTGCCGGACAGCGCAGTGTGCAATGAAGCTGTGAAGCTGGCACAGCGCAAGGGCTTTTATAACCTGAAGCCTTTTGTAAACGGTGTGCTTCGCACCATTGCAAGGGAAATGGACAAGGTCAGCTTCCCCGAAGAAGGAAGAAGATCTTCTGAAATATCTTTCCGTGAAGTATTCCATGCCGGAGAATCTGGTAACAAGATGGCTGGATGCATATGGAGAGGAAACTACAGAAAAGATCCTGGCTGATTTTTTCTTACCGAGCGGCCTCTTACCATCCGCTGCCGCACCTATCTGAATTCCAAAGAAGAAATTGTGAAGAGCCTGGAAAATCAGGGCGTAGAGGTAACGCCTGCCCCTTATCTTCCTTATGCATATGGAATCTCCGGTTTCAACCATATTCTTGCATTGGATGCCTTCATTAAAGGACAGATTGTAGTGCAGGACGTAAGCTCCATGCTGGTTGCAGAGGTGGCAAACCCTAAGAAGGGGGATTATGTGATTGATGTGTGCGCGGCACCGGGGAGGCAAAAAGCCTTCACATGGGTGACAAAATGGAAGGCTACGGAACTGTGGATGCCAGAGATGTGAGTCAGTACAAGGTGGATCTGATCGAGGAGAATATCCAGAGAACCAACTCCATCAATGTGCAGGCAAAGGTACAGGATGCCACCGTGTTTGATCAGGAGTCAGAGCTGCTGGCAGACATTGTTGTGATCGCAGATGTTCCCTGCTCCGGCTATGGCGTCATCGGCAAGAAACCGGAGATCAAATACCGGGTAACTCCTCAGAAACAGGAAGAAATCGTGATCCTTCAGAGAACGATCCTGGACCGTGCGGCAGAATATGTGAAGCCGGGCGGAGTGCTGGTATTCAGTACCTGTACCATCGCCAGAGAAGAAAACGAAGAGAATATGATGTGGTTTATGAACAATTATCCGTTTAAGCTGGAGAGTCTGGATCCTTATCTTCCGGAAGAACTTCATTCAGAGACCACAGCTCTGGGATATCTGCAGCTTCTTCCTGGTGTACATAAGACAGATGGATTTTTTATTGCAAAATTCAGAAGAAAATAGGAAACGAAATTATGACAGACATTAAGTCCATGAATAAAGAAGAACTGAAGGATCTGATGGTACAGGTTGGAGAAAAACCCTTTTCGTGCCAAACAGATCTACAGCTGGCTTCATGAACACCTGGTAACTTCCTATGAAGAAATGGGAAATATCCAGGAAAATTAAAAGAAAAACTGAAGGAATATCCCATCACGGCCCTGGAAATGGTGGACGAGCAGATTTCCGCCATTGACGGCACAAGGAAATATCTGTTTCGTCTTTCTGATGGAAATGTGATCGAGAGCGTTCTCATGCGTTATAAACATGGGAACTCTGTGTGCATTTCCTCCCAGGTGGGCTGCAAAATGGGATGCCGTTTCTGCGCCTCTACCATTGGAGGCTGGACCAGAAACCTGCTTCCTTCGGAGATGCTGGATCAGATCTACCGGATCCAGAGATCCACGGGAGAGCGTGTCTCCAACGTTGTGGTCATGGGAAGTGGTGAGCCGATGGATAACTATGATAACATTGTACGTTTTGTACATCTGCTTTCCGAGGAAGGCGGTCTTAATATCAGCCAGAGGAATATAACCGTATCGACCTGCGGGATTGTTCCGAAAATCTATGAGCTTGCAAAGGAAAAGCTGCAGATTACCCTTTGCGTTATCCCTGCATGCTCCCAAATGATGAGAAAAAGGCGTGAGCTGATGCCCATTGCCAACCGCTACAGTATGGATGAGGTCCTGGATGCATGCCGGAATTATTTCAGGAAACAGGCAGGAGAATCACCTTTTGAATACAGTCTTGTGGCTGGTGTTAATGACAGTGATGAGGACGCAAAAGAGCTAAGCAGCCAGATCCATGACATTAACTGTCATGTAAATCTGATTCCTGTGAACCCGATCAAAGAGCGTTCTTACAGGCGTTCCACCCATCAGGCTGTGGAGAATTTCAAAATAAAACTTGAAAAATACGGAATTAATGTTACTATTAGAAGGAAATGGGCAGCGATATCGACGGTGCCTGTGGACAATTGAGAAAGAGTTATATGGAAAAAGGTTACGATCAGCAGTAACCAAAGCAGAAAGCGAGAAGTGACATGAGGGTATATTCAGCTACGAATATAGGAATGAAGCGAAAAATGAATCAGGATTATGTGTTCGCCTCCCAGACCCCGGTTGGAAATCTCCCGAACCTCTTTGCTGTTGCTGATGGAATGGGAGGACACAACGCAGGTGATTATGCTTCCTCTCACGCTGTCAGGATACTGGTAGATGAAATCAGGGAAGATACGGATTACAATCCAGTAAAGGTGATCCGCCATGCCATCGAGACTGCTAACACAGAAATTATAGAACAGGCACAAAAAGACGAAAACTTCGTGGAATGGGCACCACCATGGTGGTAGCCACCATTGTTGGCCAGTATGCCTATGTGGCCAATGTGGGAGACAGCAGACTGTATGTGGCAGACAAACAACTGAGACAGGTTACCAGAGATCATTCGCTGGTACAGGAAATGGTAAGAATGGGTGAAATTACAGCCGAGGAGGCACGGAATCATCCGGATAAGAATATTATCACCAGAGCGCTTGGTGCAGAGAAAAAACCGTAGATGTGGATTTCTTTGACATGCGTCTGGAGCCGGGAAGATACGATTCTGATGTGCTCGGACGGTCTTTCCAATATGGTTGAGGATTCCAAGATGGAAGAGATCATATTGAATTCCGATGAAGACATTAACTGGAAAGGGGAGACCCTGATCCGGAGGCCAACAACAACGGCGGCAAAGACAACATTGCAATCGTACTGGTAGAACCATTCACGAATGAGGTGGAAACATGTTGAAGACGGGAACGATCATAGCAGAGCGCTATGAGATATTAGGAAAAATTGGTACCGGCGGAATGGCGGACGTATACAAGGCAAAAGACCATAAGCTGAATCGGTTTGTTGCTGTAAAAGTTCTTAAGCCGGAATTCCGGGAAGATGCAACTTTTGTAAAGAAATTCAGAAGTGAGGCGCAGGCAGCAGCAGGACTGACGCATCCGAATATTGTCAATGTATTTGACGTAGGGAGATGACGGTGGTGTTTATTACATTGTAATGGAACTGATCGAGGGAATCACCCTGAAGGAGTATATTTCCAAAAAAGGCAAGCTCTCTATCAAAGGAAGCAACAAGTATTGCTATCCAGGTTTCAATGGGACTGGAGGCTGCACACAGCCATGGAATCGTGCACAGAGATGTGAAACCGCAGAATATCATTATTTCCACAGACGGTAAAGGTAAAGGTAACAGACTTTGGTATTGCCAGAGCCGCATCCTCCAATACCATCAGCTCCAATGTGATGGGATCTGTACATTACAGTTCACCGGAGCAGGTAAGAGGCGGATACAGCGATGAGAAGAGTGACATCTATTCTCTTGGAATCACTTTGTATGAGATGGTTACAGGAAGAGTACCTTTTGACGGAGATACGACCCAGTTGCCATTGCGATCAAGCATCTTCAGGAAGAAATGGTTCCGCCCAGCATCTATGCGCCGGATCTTCCGTACAGCTTGGAGCAGATCATTTTGAAATGTACCCAGAAGAGTGTGGACCGCAGATACAACAAGATGGAGGATGTGATCGCAGACCTGAAGCATTCCTGATCGACCCGCAGGGGTGATTTTGTGAAGCTGACTTCTGTAGATACAGATGCCAAGACGGTGGTAATCTCTGACGAGGAGCTTGGGGGAGATCAAGCATACCCCGAAGCAGTCCATAAAGGCTGACATTGAGGCTCTTGAGAAGGAACTTAATGAGACCAACTATGATGATTACGATCCGGATGAGGACGAAGACAGAACCAGCCGTTCCCGCAGCAGAAGCAGCAGGGACCGTGACAGAGAAAGGGACAGAGAAAGGGACAGAGATGACAGAGAGCGCCGCCTTAAGAAAAAGGAAAAAGAGGCGTCAGCGTAGCAGGAAGTATTGTGGCACTGATCGCAGGCGCAGCTGTTCTCATTGCTGTGATCGTTGTAGCAGGAAAGGCCACCGGCCTGATCGGAGGCGGCAAGGCAAATACTGAAGCAGACCAGCAGGAGCAGACCACACAGCAGGATAACACAGATGACGGACTGGTACCAGTACCGGATCTGGTTGGCAAGACAGAGGCTGAGGCTCAGGAACTCCTTGCATCCCTGAATATCGGAATGAGCTACAAGGGTGAGGAAGCTTCCACTCAGGCCAAAGGCAATATTTCTTCCCAGGATCCTGTAGAGGGTACCAGAGTAGAGAAGAATTCAACAGTCAATTATTATGTAAGTAAAGGTTCAGAAGAAATTACAGTACCGGATCTGTTTGGCCAGAATGCTGCTGCCGCACAGGAAACTCTGGAGAGCCAGGGCGTGAATGTTCAGATCAATAAGATCTACCCGGATGATACCTCTTCTGTGGATATCGGATGCGTACTGGATACAGAGCCGACAGCCGGCACGACTGTGAAGGCCGGGGATACGGTTACCCTTACCATCAGCCGCGGTATTGACTATGGCGACAGCGTACAGGTACCGGATGTAACCGGACTTGAGAAAAATGAAGCAATTGCCAAGCTTGGCAAATTCCTTAATATCAATGTGGAGACACAGGTAAGCACAGATGTTGCAGAAGGAACCGTTATTTCCCAGGATCCGATCGGATTCACAGATGATGATCCGGTTTACGGAAATCCTGACACAGATACCATTACCATTACCGTAAGCAGTGGTACACAGGATACTTCTGCCGCAGAGAGCACAGAAGATACAACTCAGACACAGAGCTCTTCCGACGCTGCTGCAGCCGCTGTTGCAAACGGTGAAATCTGGAAATGCACTCAGAGACTGAACACACCTACCGGATACACAGGCGGTCTTGTCAGACTGGAACTGGTTCAGGAAGTGAGCGGAGTTCCCACTGCAAGCACTGTAGTAGACGGACAGCAGCTGACTTTCCCGTATCAGCTGGACATCATTGGAGCACCTGGTGTGGCTGAGGGTACCTTATATCTGTCCGAACAGCAGTCAGACGGAAGCTACCAGGAACTTGGACATTATCCGCTTACTTTTGAGAAAGCAGAGTAATCCATGCAGGGAAAGATCATTAAAGGAATCGCAGGTTTTTATTACATTTATGCCCAGGACGGCAATGTGTATGAATGCAAGGCAAAGGGATTTTCCGAAAGGATAATTTCAAAACCCCTTGTAGGGGATAATGTGGAAATTTCCGTTCTGGACCAGGAGGCGAAGGAAGGCAGCGTAACTGCCATTCTTCCCCGCCGCAATTCCCTGATTCGTCCGGCAGTTGCCAGTGTGGATCAGGCATTTGTGATTTTTGCGATGGAAGATCCAAAGCCGAATTTTTCTTCTTCTGGACAGATTTCTGATCATGATGGAGCAGCAGGGGATTCCTGCTGTTATCTGTTTTAACAAGAAGGATTTAGGAGAGAAGGAAGAACTGGAACGGCTGTATCAGACCTATACCGGATGCGGATACCAGGTGGTTCTGTCCAGTACCTTAGAAGGAGAGGGCATCGACGAGATCCGTCAGATCCTGAGAGGAAAGACAACCGTGGTAGCAGGTCCTTCCGGAGTTGGCAAATCTTCCATCACCAACTGCATGCAGGGTGAGATTCAGATGGAGACTGGAGAGATCAGCCGGAAGCTGAAAAGAGGAAAAGCACACTACCAGACATTCCCAGGTAATTCCTGTGGAGAAGGATACATTCCTTGTGGATACGCCGGGATTTTCTTCTTTGTATCTTACGGATATGGAAGAAGATGAACTGAGAAATTATTTTCCGGAATTTCTGAAATATGAACCGCAGTGCCGTTTCCAGGGATGCAGACACATCCACGAACCGGACTGCGGCGTTAAGGAAGCACTGGCAGAGGGAAAGATCAGCCAGCTTCGCTATGAAGATTATCTGGGACTTTATAATGAATTAAAAGAGAAAAGGAGATTCTAATAACTATGTATCAGTTGTGCCCTTCTATTTTATCGGCAGATTTTAACCGTTTGGGCGAACAGATCAAAATTTTGGAAAAAGAAGGGATCGAGTGGCTCCACATTGACGTGATGGATGGAGATTTCGTACCAAGCATTTCTTTTGGAATGCCGGTGATAAAGTCTATCCGAAAGGAATCAAGTTGTTTTTTGATGTACATCTCATGGTTACAGAGCCTGAGAGATACATTCAGGATTTTGTAAACTGCGGTGCAGATTCCATTACCGTACATGCAGAGGCATGTGAGGATCTGGAAAGGACAATTGAGCGCATCAAGGACGCTGGCGTGAAGGTGGGAGTCTCCATCAAGCCTGCGACTCCGGTGAATGACATCAGCCATATGCTGGAGGATGTGGATATGGTCCTTGTGATGACGGTTCAGCCAGGATTTGGCGGACAGAAATATATTGATGCATGCACAGAGAAGATTCAGGAACTGAGAGAACTGATCGACAAAGAGAATCTGGATGTGGATATTGAGGTGGACGGCGGAATCAATGAGGGTACTCTTGAGACTGTTATGAAGGCCGGGGCAAATATTTTTGTTGCCGGATCCTGGGTATTTGGCGGTGACATCGCAGAAAATGTCCGTCACATTCAGAAAGAAATTGAAGAAATCAGCGACCGAATCGAGTGAGATACAGTATGACAGACACAGTAATCGTAAGCGGGGGCATGATCCAGAAAGATTTTGCCCTCGATTTTTTAAAAAAACTGCAAAAAGAGAATAAAGACCAAAAGCTGCAGCTTGTGGCAGCTGACCGGGGGCTGGACTTTTTCAGAGAGACCGAGCTGGTGCCGGATCTTGCAGACGGAGATTTTGACAGCGTATCTGCGGAGGGAAAGGCATACCTTGACAGCCTTACTAGAACCAGAATTATGAAGCTTCAGCCGGAAAAGGATGATACGGATACACAGTCTGCATTAAACCTGGTGATTGATCAGGGGGCACGCAGCATTTTAATCCTGGGAGCTACAGGAGGCAGGCTGGACCACTTCCTTGGCAATCTGGGACTTCTTACCCTGGGAAAACAAAAAGGCGTGAAGGTTGCCCTGGCAGACGAGCAGAATTATATCTGTCTTGTGGAGAGTGGAACCAGGCTTTATAAGGACAGGCAGTTTGGAAAATATGTTTCTTTTTTTCCAGCAGGAGGAGCGGTTGAGGGACTTACCCTTGAGGGCTTTAAGTATACGCTGGCCGGATATAATCTGACAGTAGCGGACAGCGGACTTACCGTAAGTAATGAGATCCAGGAAGAAGAGGCAGTGATCCGCTACCAGAGCGGCAGCCTTCTGATGATCATGTCCAGGGACCGCAGATAAAGATCTTGCTGTGTTACTGGGCACGGAGCGAACAGTAACCTTGCTGTAACTGCGCAGACCATATACAGTTACAATTTACTTTTGAAACGCGGTGTGGTATGATTTAACAGGATTGGGCTGCCTTGCAGCCCCGAAAAAGAATTGGTATTTCGGAAGAAATACAAGGAGGAATATACAGAAATGAAATTAGGTATCGTAGGTTTACCAAACGTAGGAAAAAGTACACTTTTTAACTCTTTAACCAAAGGCGGGTGCAGAGTCAGCGAACTATCCGTTCTGTACTATCGACCCGAACGTGGGCGTTGTTACAGTGCCGGATGAGAGACTGAAGCTTCTTGGAGACTTTTATCATTCTAAGAAAGTGACACCTGCAGTGATCGAATTCGTAGATATTGCAGGACTTGTAAAGGGTGCATCTAAAGGGCGAAGGCCTCGGAAACCAGTTCCTTGCCAATATTCGTGAGGTAGATGCCATCGTTCATGTAGTCCGTTGTTTTGAAGATTCCAACGTTGTCCATGTAGATGGAAGTATTGACCCTGTTCGTGATATTGAAACTATCAATTTAGAGCTTATCTTCTCAGATATTGAAATCTTTGAGAGAAGAATTGCAAAAGTTACCAAGACCGCAATGGATAAGAAGCTTGCCAAAGAGCTTGATTTCCTTCAGAAGATTAAGAAATGGCTGGAAGACGGCAAGATGGCAATCACCATGGAACTTGAGAATGAGGATGAGGAAGCATGGATGGGAACCTATAACCTGCTCACCCAGAAACCAGGTGATTTATGCAGCCAAACGTTGCAGAGGATGACCTTGGCAAATGACGGAGCATACAATGCTCATGTTCAGGCTGTCCGAAAAGTATGCAGCAGAGCAGAACAGCGAGGTATTTGTGATCTGCGCACAGATCGAGGAAGAGATTTCCGAGCTGGACGAGGATGAGAGAAAGATGTTCCTTGAGGATCTTGGTCTTAAAGAGTCCGGCCTTGAGAAGCTGGTAAAAAGCAAGCTACCATCTCCTTGGCCTGATGAGCTTCCTTACTTCCGGTGAAGATGAGACAAGAGCATGGACCATCAAGATCGGAACTAAGGCACCGCAGGCAGCAGGTAAGATCCATACAGACTTTGAACGTGGATTTATCAAAGCAGAGGTTGTAAATTACCAGGATCTTCTGGACTGTGGTTCCTATGCAGGTGCAAGAGAGAAAGGCCTTGTGAGAATGGAAGGTAAGGATTACGTGGTACAGGACGGCGATGTAATCTTATTCCGCTTTAACGTATAATGATCAATGCGATCCAACCGAAAGAGACAGAGGGATAATAAATGTCAATTCAGTTTCCAAATCTGGGGATCAACCTGGATTATGTGGGAAAATCCATTCGCATATTTGGATTTGAAATTACCTTCTTCGGTCTTCTGATTGCAGCCGGAATGCTTCTGGGACTGGGATTTATAGTCCTTGAGGCAAGAAGATGCGGAGAAAAAGAAGATGATTACCTGGAAATGATGATCCTCTCACTGGTGACGGGAGTGATCGGTGCAAGAGCACTTTATGTATGTTTTTCCTGGAATCTTTATAAAGGAAATGTGAATCAGATCTTTAATTTTAAGAGGCGGCGGCCTTGCTTTTTACGGCGGGCTGTTCGGCGGCATGCTGGGCGCAGCCATCTACTGTGCCATCCGCAAAAAAGGCCTTCATGCAGATGGCAGATACTGCCTGTATGGGACTGGTGATCGCGCAGATAATAGGAAGGTGGGGGATTTCTTTAACCGGGAATCCTTCGGTGAATATACCAACAGCATATTTGCAATGCAGCTTCCTTTATCCGCTGTGCGTTCCAGTGAAGTCACATCCGTTATGAGGGAGAATCTTGAGACCATAGGAGGCGTTTCCTATATTCAGGTTCATCCGGTCTTTCTTTACGAAAGTCTGTGGTGCCTGCTTTTGTTTCTGCTCATGCTTGTGTGGAAAAAGAAAGAAACGTTTTCATGGAGAGGTATTCTTAAGATATCTGGCTGGATACGGACTTGGCAGATTCATTCTGGAATATCTGAGAACAGACAAGCTGACGATTCCCGGAACTTCCATCGGAATTTGCCAGGTGATCTCAGCGGCACTGTTTCTCATATGTGCGGTAGTGGTAACTGTGGAGAGCTCTATGGCGAAGAAGAGAGCTGCAAGGCGCAGACGCAGGAGAGAACAGGATTATGAAGCACAGGAGATGGCGGCCAGACAGGCTGAAGCGGAAGAATACAGAGACAGGCTTAAGCTTGAGCGGGCTTTTGCAGATGAAAAGAAAGGCAGTGTCCCGGAAGCATATTCCGGCAGTGTTCCGGTCTATGAAAGCCAGGAAGAAGAAAGCACTCAGGATGATCCAAAGGAAGAAGAGACTGCCGGATCAGCTTCTGACCAGATGGAAGAAGCTGCAAAGGATGGTTATGAAGAAGTCTCTGAAAATCAGGAAGCAGTTGCTGGCGAAGACGCTGAGACTGAAGAAACAGCTTCGAAGAATACGAAAGAAAATGAAGGCGATGAAGCCGTATCTGAGGAAGCACTTCAGGAAGACGGCAGCTTACAAAAAAAGACGATTCCGCCTATGAAGAGGTGGAAGAGACTGCTGCACCTTATGGAACAGAAGCTGCTTCTGCAGCGGATCCATCACTTTCAGAAGATGATGAGTGGCTGTATAGCAAGCCGCGCAGATTTGCGAAAAAAACCTGCCAATGAGCAGAAAAATTGACGGTATGATCGCCAGATATCACGATCTTGCCGGGCTGAATGAAATATTTTGACCATTCCAAAAAGGGATGGAAGGCGAAGCGCCGCTTTGGTGAATGACTCATCAAAGCGGCGTTTTTTTCTGTGTTTGTAAGGACTTTGTAACACAATTATGTAATAGATTTCATAATTTGCCACTTGTAATTTAGAAGCAAATGGGTTAGAATAAACGCATAAGTGGTAGGAAGTGGAGAAAAGTGGTGACAAATGGGGACGAAGTGGCAGAACTTCCATTTGTTTTTCCATCATGAAATACGAAGGGGAGAATCGTATTTCACGAGAGCAGGTGAGTTTCTATGTTCATGGGAGAATACAATCATGTAATAGATGCGAAGGGGCGTTTGATTATCCCTTCTAAGTTCAGGGAACTCTTAGGAGAAAAATTTGTTCTGACAAAGGGACTTGATGGTTGTCTCTCTATTTATCCTATGGATGAATGGAATGCCTTTGAAGAAAAACTCAGAGCCTTACCACTTACAAATAAAAACGCCAGAACCTTCATCACGTTTCTTTGTAGCAGGTGCAACTACATGTGAACTGGACAGGCAGGGAGAATCCTTGTACCGCAGACATTGCGCGAATTTGCCGGTCTGGAGAAAGATGTGGTTCTGACAGGTAACTCTGAACAGGATTGAAATTTGGAGCAAAGAAAAGTGGAGCGAGAACTGCGATTATGATGATATGGACAGCATTGCGGAGAGCATGGAAATGGGAATCGGTATCGTTATCTGAGCATAAAACAAGCAGAAATCCAACAGGAGACGGAAATGGAATTTAAACACAAATCTGTATTACTGGACGAGACCGTTGGCGGGCTTAACATCAAACCGGATGGAATCTATGTGGATGGCACTTTAGGACGGAGCGGGACACGCCACAGAGGTGTGTAAGAAACTTTCTGCCAAGGGGAGATTTATTGGCATAGATCAAGACCAGGATGCGATAATTGCTGCGAGTGAACGGCTGTCAGCCTTTAATCAGGTGACAATCATTCGCAGCAATTATTGTTACATGGTACCGGAGCTCGCCGCAAGGGGAGTTCACAAGGTAGATGGGATTGTGCTGGATCTGGGAGTATCCTCATATCAGCTGGACAATGAAGAACGTGGATTTACCTACCGGGTAGATGCACCTCTTGACATGCGTATGGACCAAAGACAGACTCAGACCGCCAGTGACATTGTAAACGGTTACGAAGAAAGAGAATTATACCGTATTATTCGTGATTACGGTGAAGATAAATTTGCAAAAAATATTGCAAAACATATTGTTGCCGCAAGGCAGCAGGCCCCGATCACCACCACAGGGCAGCTTACACAGATCATACGGGAATCTATCCCTATGAAGATACAGGCAGCAGGCGGACATCCTGCCAAGCGTACCTTCCAGGCAATCCGTATTGAGCTGAACAAGGAGCTGGATGTACTTCGGGATTCCCTTGACGGGATGATCGATCTTCTGAATGATGGGGGAAGGCTTTGTATTATTACGTTCCATTCCTGGAAGACAGAATCGTCAAGACCATCTTCCGCAAGAATGAGAATCCCTGTACTTGTCCGCCGGATTTTCCGGTTTGCGTGTGCGGGGAAGAAGTCCAAAGGGAAAGTGATCACCAGGAAGCCGATTCTTCCCAGTGATGAGGAAATGGAAACAAATCCGCGTTCTAAGAGCGCAAAACTAAGAATTTTTTGAGCGAAGGATTTAAAGAAGGGTAAAAATGGCGAAGACAGGCAGACATACTACTTCCAGAAGAAGTTCACAGAGCATGTATGTTGATGGCAACACTGTGCGTAAAGTACAGGAAGTTCCTGTAAAAAAAGGAATACCGTCAGCCAGAGCATTCAGTTAGAAAGAAACAGGCAAGACCTGCACTTGGCCCAGGTCAGGAACTGACCCGCCAGGGCAAGTCCCTTTCCAGGGAAGCGCGTCGAAACCGTGCCAAGGCCAACAGCATGAACCGGAATTTTGCCATATTTCTGGGCGTGCTTGGCGTTATAGTTGTATTTTTGCAGCATCAATTATCTGCGTCTGAAAACAGAATGCACAAGCAAAAGAAGCCAGGTGGCTTCCTTAGAATCCCAGTTAGCAGAGCTGAAGGAAGATAATGATGCATATGAAAGCCAGGTAACATCCAGCGAGGATCTTGAAAGAATACGAAAGATCGCGATTGGACGACTGGGAATGAAATATCCAAGCAACCAGCAGACAGAGACCTATACAACTGAGGGACGGCAGCTTTGTCCGGCAGTATCAGGAAGTAACCGGGAAGTAAGGGAATGAAGGCAGGTGTTTGATTGAGTACTTCAGGAAGAAAAGCAAAGAAAAAACCAATTAAAAAATAAATCACACTATGAAAAATAAGCTGTCAATACTGTTCTTATGCGTATTGGGAGCTTTAGTCGTTTTATTGGGAGTTATTACCTATATCAATTTTCACAGCGGTGAAAAATACAAGAAACAGGTATTAAGCCAGGCCCAGCAGAAATACCAGAATCGTACCATACCATCCAAGCGAGGCAGTATCTACGACCGGAATGGAAACCTTCTGGCAACCAGCAACAAGGTATACAATGTAATTCTGGACTGCAGGACCATAAACTCAGAGACCGATTATATAGAGCCCACGATCCGGGCACTGGAAAATATTTTTGAGTGGAAGAGACCGCTGTCCGAAAGGCGCTGACAGATGATGAAACAAAAGGACAGCCAGTACTGGGTGATCAAAAGGGAACGGCCAGTATGGATGACCAGAAAGCCTTTGAGGATTACTGTGACCTTTCCGATACTACAGGCCTTACAGCAGCAGAAATTAAGGAACGTCAGAATGTGAAGGGCGTCTGGTTTGAGGAGGATTACCAGAGAGTTTATCCTTATAATGAGCTTGCCTGCGATACACTTGGCTTCACCTATTCCAGGGACTCGGCAGATTATGGCCTGGAAGGCTATTACAACAGCAGCCTTGTGGGAATCGATGGCCGCCAGTACGGCTACCTCAACGATGATTCCAATGTGGAGCAGACTATTATTGAGGCAAAGGATGGAAACAACCTGGAAACCAGCCTGGATCTTGGCATTCAGCAAATTGTGGAAAAATGGGTGAATGCTTTTATGGAATCCACAGGAGCCAAGAACATCGGCGTGATTGTGGAGAACCCTAATAACGGTGAAATCCTTGCAATGGATGGCGGAGACCGTTATGACCTGAACGATCCCCGTGATCTTTCTGATCAGTATACAAAGGAAGAACAGGCTGCCATGAGTGATTCGGAGACCATGACGATCTTAAGCGACAGATGGAACAACTTCTGCGTTACAGATATTTACGAACCTGGTTCCGTTGTGAAGCCCATTGTTATGGCAGCTGCTCTGGAACAGGGAAAAATATCCACCAGTGACACATTCTACTGCGATGGATTCCAGAACTTTGGTGTGGAAGGAAATATGACTACCATCAAATGTGCGAATATCTACGGACACGGAATGGAAACCCTTGCGGAAGTAATCGCAAATTCCTGTAACGATGCCATGATGCAGATTGGTGCAGCCATGGGCGCAGAGAATTTCTTGAAGGCCCAGAGCACCTTCAACTTCGGAAGCAGAACCGGAATCGATCTTCCAAATGAAGGCTACGGCATTATGCATACCATTGAGACCATGAAGGAGACGGAGCTTGCATGTTCTGCCTTTGGTCAGGGATTCAGCTGCACCATGATCCAGGAGATCAATGCCATGTGCTCTGTGATCAATGGCGGCTACTACTATCAGCCCCATCTTGTTACCAAGATTAAGGATGCCAGCGGTGCTACAGTGAAAACATCAGCCCGATCCTTCAGAAGCAGACCATTTCCGAGAGTATTTCTGCAGATATCCGCAGCTACATGCAGGCCAGTGTGGAACAGGGTACCAGTATGACCTCCAAGGTGCAGGGCTACAGCTCAGGCGGTAAGACCGGAACTGCGGAGAAATTCCCGCGAGGAAACGGCAAATATGTAGTTTCCTTCATTGGTTTTGCCCCGGTAGAGGAGCCCCAGGTGGTAATCTATGTAGTCATTGATGAGCCAAACGTGGAAGATCAGGCAAGCAGTGTTTATGCCCAGTACGTGGCACAGGCCATTCTTTCTGAGATGCTGCCTTATATGAACATTCAGCCGGATGAATCCACAGACGGAACCATTCCGGAGACAGAGCTGTGGGAGAATTTCAGCGGTTATGCGAACAATGTGTCTAATAGCCAGATCGATGAAAACGGCAATCTTGTAGACGGAAATGGAAACCTGATCGACTGGGACGGCAACCGCATTGACGAGAACGGCTATCTTCTCAACATCGATGGAAGCTACAAGATGGATGAAAACGGAGAGTATATCAAATCCGACAATCTTGAGGGAACCAGCAATACCTATACAGGCTCTGCAGGTGAGACACTGCCAGAGGCTGTTTCCGATACCAACGTCCCCGGTCCGCCGGAAGATACCACAGATCCCATCCAGGATAACAACATGGAAAGCGAAGGCATTACAAACGAAGAAGCTGGTCTTGATTGAGCAGAGATGAAACATACCATATGCGGGGAACTGTCATATATTAATTGTGACAGTTTCCGTCGGGGGATTTTTTTATGAAAAAACCATGACCTTTCACAGGAAAAAAAAATCTGGCTGGTCTTTCTCATATGTGCAGTCATGATGCTGGGAATGATCGGCCGGCTGGTCTATCTGATGGGGGTTCCGGTCAGATTACTATTACCAGAAAGCACAGGACCTTCATGAAAGAGAAGAGGGACATCAAAGCCGCAAGAGGCCAGATCCTGGATGCCCAGGGGCGGGTGCTGGCAGATAATAAGACAGTCTGCACCATTTCTGTCATACACAGCCAGATCAAGGAGCCGGAAAAGGTGATCCAGATTCTGTCAAAAGAACTGGATATGGACACAGAAACCGTGCGAAAAAGAGTGGAAAAGGTATCTTCTATTGAAAGGATCAAAACCAATGTTGAGAAATCTGTGGGAGATACCATCCGGGATTACGGTCTTGAGGGCGTGAAGGTAGACGAAGACTACAAAAGATACTATCCCTACGGCTCTCTGGCCTCCAAGGTTCTGGGTTTTACAGGAGGGGATAACCAGGGAATCATCGGGCTTGAGGTAAAAGTATGAAGAGGTTCTGAAAAGGGGAAAATGGCAAAATTTTGACCACCACAGATGCCCGTGGTGTGGAAATAGACCAGATTGGAGAAAGCAGAAAGGATCCGGTCCCCGGTGAAAACCTGAAGATCAGTCTGGATATTGATATCCAGCAGTACGCCCAGCAGGCTGCCCTTAAGGTGATGGAAGAAAAAGCAGGCCACTCGTGTGTCCATCCTGCTTATGAATCCGCAGAATGGGGAAATTTATGCCTGTGCCAATGTGCCGGAATTTGATCTGAATGATCCTTTTACTTTAAATACAGATGTGGATACTACAGGAATGACCCAGCAGGAAAAACAGGACCTTCTGAACCAGATGTGGCGAAATGGCTGTCTGAATGATACCTATGAGCCGGGTTCTACCTATAAAATCATCACCATGTCAGCAGGACTGAGGCTGGCGTGGTTTCTGTAAATGACCGCTTTTACTGTCCTGGCTACAAGGTAGTGGATGACCGCCGGATCCACTGTGCCAGAAGGACGGGGCACGGCTCCCAGAATTTTGTGGAAGGGTCACAGAACTCCTGCAACCCGGTATTTATCGAGGTAGGCCTGCGTCTTGGCGTGGAAAATTACTATCATTACTTTCGAACAATTTGGACTGAAAAAGAAAACAGGCGTGGATCTTCCAGGAGAAGCAGGAACCATTATGCACAAAAATGGAAAATATGGGGAAATGTAGAGCTGGCCACAGTGGCATTCGGCCAGTCTTTTTTCAGATCACGCCCATTCAGCTTGCCACTACCGTAAGCTCCCTGATCAACGGGGAAGGCGGATCACGCCCCATTTTGGAGTGTCAGTGCTAAGTGCTGACGGCCTCAGCGGAAGGAAGCTGGAATATCCGGTGGAAGAGGGCATCATCTCTGAGAAAACCTCTGAAACTGTGCGGCAGATCCTGGAAAAGTAGTGTCAGAGGGCTCCGGGCGAAATGCTCAGATCGAGGGTTATACAGTGGGCGGCAAAACCGCCACATCCCAGACGCTTCCCAGAAGTGCCAATCGGTACATTTCTTCCTTCCTTGGCTTTATGCCTGCAGAAAATCCACAGATTCTGGGACTTTGCATCATCCACAATCCCCAGGGCGTTTACTACGGCGGAACCATTGCGGCACCTGTGATCAAAAAGCATTTTTGAAGCAGTTTTATCGTCGAAAAAGCAACCTATGGGTTGATTAATAAGGGGAAAAAGCTTTATACTATAAGATGCTTCAAAAACAAAAATGAAAAACGAAAGAGTTAAAGAGGTGTGAGGATGGAATTTCATATTGTGATCCCGGTGCTGATTTCTTTTGCGATCAGTGCAGTATTAGGACCTGTCATCATTCCGTTTCTTAGAAACTGAAAATGGGACAGACAGAGCGTACAGAGGGCGTACAGTCCCATCTGAAAAAGCTGGAACCCCGACTATGGGCGGCGTGATTTTTCTGATATCCACGATTATTACTTCATTATTCTATGTGAAAGACTACCCGAAGATCATTCCGGTGCTGTTCCTGACATTAGGCTTCGGACTGATCGGATTTCTGGATGACTACCTGAAGGTAGTGCTTCGCAGATCAGATGGACTTCTTCCCTGGCAGAAGTTCCTGCTTCAGGTGGTTTGTAACCGGTATTTTCACCTTCTATCTGCTGAAATATACCGATGTATCCCTGACTATGCGCATTCCGTTCTGGGGCGGACATTATCTGAACCTTGGATGGCTTGCGGTTCCGGTTCTGTTTTTTGCCGTGATCGGAACTGTCAATGGCGTGAACTTCACAGACGGTGTTGATGGCCTTGCCACAAGCGTTACCCCTGATCGTGGCAGTGTTCTTTACCGTGGTATCCATTGGAACCCAGTCAGGTATCGAGCCTGTCACCTGTGCTGTTATCGGCGGACTGATGGGATTTTTACTTTACAATGTATACCCGGCAAGTGTGTTCATGGGAGATACAGGATCTCTGGCGCTTGGTGGATTTGTGGCAGGTGTGGCTTATATGCTGCAGATGCCTCTGTTTATACTGATCGTGGGACTGATCTATCTGGTTGAGGTACTGTCCGTTATGATCCAGGTAACATACTTCAAAGCTACACATGGCAAGCGGATTTTCAAGATGGCGCCCATCCATCACCATTTCGAGCTGTGCGGATGGTCTGAAGCCCGCGTAGTTGCAGTGTTTACCATTGTGACTGCCATCATGTGCCTGATCGGTCTTTTGGCTTTGTAAGGCATTAAGGAGGAATTTTATTATGGAATTAAAAGGAAAAAAGGTTCTGGTTTTCGGAGCCGGCAAAAAGCGGCATCGGTGCAGCAGACCTTCTGGGTGCTGTAGGTGCCTGCCCAATTCTCTATGACGGAAAAGCAGACTTGGATAAAGAAAGCGTATTACATAAAACAAGCGGCAATTATGAACTTCCCATCTATGCAGGAGAGCTTCCAAAGAAGGAGGTTCAGGACAGCCTTGACCTGGTTGTGTTAAGCCCTGGCGTTCCTACGGACCTTCCGATCGTGAAGGGCTTTTATGAGCAGGGACTTCCTGTATGGGGAGAGGTAGAGCTCGCCTATGAGACCGGAAAGGGAGAGGTTCTTGCCATTACTGGAACCAACGGCAAAACAACCACAACCGCTCTTCTTGGCAAGATCATGAAAGATGCGGAGGATTCTGTATTTGTAGTAGGAAACATCGGAACTCCTTATACATCTAAGGCTCTGGAAATGAAAGAGGATACGACTACCGTAGCAGAAATCAGCAGCTTCCAGCTAGAGACCATTTCCAAATTTGCTCCCAAGGTAAGCGCCATCCTGAACATTACAGAGGATCATCTGAACCGCCATCATACCATGGCAGAGTACATCCGTGTGAAAGAGCTGATCACAAGCAACCAGGGTCCGGAGGATGTATGTGTGCTGAATTATGAGGATGAGGTTCTCTGCGAGTTTGGTAAGCATATCGTACCGAAGACCGTATATTTCTCCAGCGCAAGAAGACTGGAACAGGGTATTTTCCTTGAGGGAGACCAGATCATTCTTCGCACCAAGACAGAAGAGATTCCGGTAGTGAAGACAGGAGACCTGAAGCTTCTTGGACTTCATAACTTTGAGAATGTAATGGCAGCAGTGGCCATGGCTTACTACGCAGGTGTTGATATGGACAGCATCCGTAAGAGCGTCTGCGAATTTACAGCTGTTGAGCACAGAATCGAGTATGTAACAGAGAAGAACGGCGTTGACTATTATAATGATTCCAAGGGAACCAACCCGGATGCAGCCATCAAGGGAATTCAGGCTATGAACCGTCCGACTCTTCTGATCGGCGGTGGCTATGACAAGGAATCCAGCTATGACGAGTGGATTCAGGCCTTTGACGGTAAGGTAAGATACCTGGTTCTCATCGGTCAGACCAAGGAGAAAATCAAGGCAGCAGCCGAGAAGAACGGCTTCCATGATATTATCCTCTGTGAGGACTTAAAGGAAGCGGTTCAGGTGTGTGCAGACAAGGCAAATGCCGGAGACGCAGTTCTGTTATCTCCTGCCTGCGCAAGCTGGGGACAGTTTGACAACTATGAGCAGAGAGGCGAGATGTTCAAGGAGTTCGTAAGAGCTCTGTAAGAATGCATATTGACCCAGGGAGCTATTTCCCTGGGTTATTTTTTACATAGGGGAAAAATCCCCAGACATAGGTGTTCATCCTCTGGCATATGCTTAAATAAGGCAGCCAGCAGGAGCAAGCTATGATCCGGGAGAAAAAATCCAAAAATGAAAACAGATATGGTCCTTCTGATCCTGGTGCTGCTTCTGGCAGTATTCGGGCTGATCATGCTGTTTTCCATCAGTGAATACAATGGCAGAGTGCGTTTCGGCGACTCTGCCTATTATTTTAAAAAGCAGCTTTTTGCCACTGCCCTTGGACTTATGGCAATGTACATAGTAGCGAAAATGGATTACCGCTTTTTCGTGGGGCTGGCACCGGCTGCCTATCTTTTGTCCATGGCACTTTCCACTGCGGTTCTGCTGGTGGGACAGGAGATTAACGGTTCCAAGAGGTGGCTGAATTTTGGGCCTCTTTCCTTTCAGCCCTCAGAGTTTGCCAAGGTCGCCGTGATTCTGTTCCTTACTTGGCAGATCGAAAAAGAGCAGAAAAAAAAGACAGCTGGCTTCTGGTTTATGTGCAGGACTATGATGACCCTGCTTCCAATCGTGGGACTGGTCGGCACCAATAACCTGAGTACTGCTATTATCATACTTGGAATCGGCGTGGTGCTGATCTTTGTATCAGACCCTGGATATGCCAGGTTTATTGGAATGGGAGCCGCCGGGGTGGCGGTGATCGCGGTGTTTCTGGCAGCGGAAAGCTACCGGCTGGAACGGCTGGCAATCTGGCGGAATCCTGAGAAATACGAAAAAGGCTTCCAGACCATACAGGGGCTTTATGCCATTGGAAGCGGCGGAATCTTCGGCAGGGGATTTGGCAGCAGCCTTCAGAAGCTGGGGTTCGTGCCGGAGGCGCAGAATGATATGATTTTCTCTGTTATCTGTGAGGAACAGGGGCTTGCAGGGGCTTCTTTTCTGATCCTGATCTTCGGACTGCTTTTTGTGGAGGCTGTGCGTAATTGCCCTGCACTGCCGGGATCTGGAAGGCACTTTGATCTGCAGCGGCATTATGAGTCACATGGCGATCCAGGTGATCCTGAACATTGCGGTAGTGACCAACACCATCCCCAATACAGGAATTACACTTCCTTTTGTAAGCTACGGAGGAACGTCTGTGGTGTTTCTTCTGGGGGAAATGGGGCTGGCCTTAAGCGTAAGCCGCGGCGGAATGAAATAGCTGTCTGATTGTTACTGTTCACTGGCAATGTTCCGCGAGGTGTTTTTTGTGAACAAAGTTCACAGAAAACCTGAGAATTGCGGCGCGGAATCATGCGAATGCATGATTTCTGTGCATCGCGAAGCGTACAGGGGACGGTACCGGGCGAATCTGCGTCAGTGGAGTGGAAGGCCTGAGGGGAGGCAGCAGTTGGGTGCCGCCGGACCGGATTGTGGCAGGAACCTATATCTGTGCGGCTGCCATTACAAGAAGTGAGATCACCCTGACCGGTCCGCAGGAGGGGGAACTTGATTCCTTTCTGGAAGTATATCGGAAAATAGGTGGACAATATAGCGGCATCGGTGGTAAACTGTTAGTCAATGGAAAAAATGTTCACAGCCCCGTAGCATTTCTGGAAACAGGCGTATATCCGGGCTTTCCCACAGACCTGCAGTCTCCTCTGATGGCGGTTCTGGCCACTGTGGAAGGCACAAGCCTTATTCGGGAAGCTATTTTTGAGGACCGCTACAAGGCAGCGCCGGAACTGGTGCGTATGGGAGCAGACATCCGGATTCTGGGAAGAGACGCTCTGATCCAGGGCGGGAAGCCCCTTACCGGCACCTTTGTAAGAGCACAGGAATTAGAGGCGGTGCAGCGCTGATACTGGCAGCACTGGTGGCGGCCGGAACCACGGTTCTGGAAGGCTATTCTTTTGTGCGAAGGGGATATGAGCATATTTGCCAGGATCTTGAGCAGTGAGGTTCGGCAGTAAAAAGTATACAGGAATAACATGATTATGAAATTATTCAAAAGAATCTGATTGACAAAAACATAAGAAACTGATTTTTTGTACCCTGGGAGCAGTTTTGCTGGCAGGCCTTGTTTTTTTTTTTCTTATTTTCATGTAAGCAAAGTGGAAGTAATGGGAACTGCCCGTTATTCCGATGAGGAAGTAAAAGCATGGCTCTGCAGGGTGCATTTACAGATAACTCTGTTCTTGCTGTGCTTCTTCATTCCAGGGTGGATGTGGAGGATGTGCCGTTTGTAGAGGGCTTTAACATTACCCGCCTTTCCCATAACAGCATCTGCATCAGTGTCCGGGAGAAGAAGGCAGTGGGATGCATTCCTATCTGGACAGCTACGTGTATTTTGACCGCAATGGTATTTTTATTGAGAGTTCCCACACACGGACGAGCTGGTTCCTTTTTTTGACGGGATCCAGGTAAGCCATGTGATCCAGGGGAGAAGCTTCCAATCAAGGGAAGTTCGGTTCTGACTACTGCAGTGGCGCTTTCCACCATTTTCCAGAAAAATGACGTAATCCCAGATCACATAGAGTTTGACAGCAGCTATCAGATCACCCTGACCTACGGCGATGTGCAGGTTATGTTGGGAAAAGGACGAGTACCTGGAGGACAAGATGATCCGGGTAAGCGCGATCCTGCCAAAGCTTTCCGGGGAAAAAGGAATCCTTCACATGGAGAATGTAACGGATTCTTCCAAGCTCATCACCTTTGAGCGAGAAATGGACGAGGAAGATACCACGACGAGTATTGACACCACTAGTGCCTATGAGAATGCGATCGCGAACTGGCACGGCGGCTATGACGAAGAGGGGGGGACTATACCGGCGAGGGCGAGTATGATGCCAATATGAATTACGTAGGTCCAAAGCCTACCGAGAAAAGCATTGCGGCAAACGGTGACTGGCTGGGCGGCTATATGGAGGACGGCAGCTACACCGGATACGGACAGCTTGACAAGGATGGAAATTACGTAGGTCCTAATCCAAATGACACCAGCGACGAGGAAGATTATACGGAAGAATCCAACTGGGATGACCAGGAAGAGGACGATTATGAAGAGTAATCTTTCAATTTTCGAGAAAAAAAAAGTGTAAAAAAACAAAATTAGTGGTTGATAAATTCCTAAAAAAATATATGATATAGCTATATGCAGCTTGGTATGTATATGAGATGAGTGTCAAAAGGTCTTTTGGCACTCATTTGATCCCCGGATTGCTACGCAGCTACGCTGCTCCCGCAATCCTCCAAATATTCGAAATTCGCTGATTTACTGCGTAAATCGCTACTTTCTCATATTTGGCGTGTCCCAAGTTCAAACGCCTTATCGTGCAAGCACGAACGGCTTTTTGACCTTTTGACACTGGTATCATGTATATTGACTAAGATTAGAGATAAAGGATATAAGGTAGAAATAAAGGAGGAAGTACATTGTTAGAGATAATGTCAAATGAGGCGGAATCCTCTGCAAAGATTATTGTAATCGGAGTAGGCGGCGCCGGAAATAACGCAGTCAACAGAATGGTTGAAGGAAGCCATCGGCGGGGTAGAGTTTGTAGGAGTTAATACAGATAAGCAGGCTCTGACTCTGTGTAAAGCTCCAACTGTACTTCAGATCGGTGAGAAGATTACCAAAGGTCTTGGTGCAGGAGCACAGCCTGAGGTTGGACAGAAAGCAGCAGAAGAGCATTGAGGAAGTAAAACAGATCATCGAAGGTGCTGACATGGTATTCGTTACCTGCGGTATGGGCGGTGGAACCGGTACAGGTGCTGCACCGGTTATCGCAGCAGCAGCGAAGGAAATGGGGTATCCTCACTGTAGGTGTTGTGACCAAGCCTTTTTTCTCCAAATATCGATACTAATGATTTGAACACCAAGATTAATATGGCAAGAAAGTTCATATCTCATGGCGATAAGGTAAAGGTTACCTTGAGGTTCAGAGGAAGAGAGCTTGCCCACGTTGAGCAGACCAAGGGAATCCTTGATGAGTTTGCTGAACAGCTTTCAGACATAGCAGTGGTTGATAAGCCGGCTAAGTTTGAAGGAAGAAGTATGATAATGTTTTTAACCCAAAAGCGTTAATTTAAGATAAGATTTAAATCTAAGGAGGAATACACTACAATGGCTAAATTAAAGACAAAAAAAGCAGCAGCTAAGCGTTTCAAGGTTACAGCTAGCGGTAAGTTAAAGAGAAGCAAAGCTTACAAGAGTCAT
>VOFC01003421.1_pt1 | contig 48717 bp, 57 predicted proteins | sample 5384161 | NCBI WGS metagenome assembly VOFC01 (sample SAMN12384722, study PRJNA508395) | human gut metagenome | isolation source: healthy gut B | host: Homo sapiens | reverse complement strand
CATTTTGCAATGAAGTGCAATAGAATAATGAAATCAACGAACAGCATTTACTTTTTTTTTGTAATAAGATACCCACCGACCTATGGTTTTCGCCATAAGCTGGTGAGCATCTGTTCTTCTTGGTCTATAATCACTGATGGCGCAGTAATGGACATCCCGTCCTTGTTGTATCTGGTTAATTGCAGTTTCGGAGTACAACAAAAAAAAATGAGACAGGCAACCTTTTTCGGGGAAGTCCATCTCATTTTTTTGTTTTGGCTGTTTTGCAACAGCCCTGTTTAAATCGCTCAAGCTAACCAAAAACAACGGCTGCTTTTCGGAGCAGAGAATTGATTCTGTTAATAGATGCTGTCTTCTGAAATTTCAATTCCAAGTACTCCGAGGATGTCTGCGTTTTTCTGCTGCAAACAGTTCCTGATGGCCTCCTTCAGTTTCTCATCCGTTACCCACAAAGGCATCATTTCACGTGGGATGCATTGATGAAATGCATTTTCAAATTTGGTACACAGTTCAAACAATTCCTCATCCACAGCAGTTTGGGGCATAGAATCGTCCGAAAAAAGATCATCTAAAGTTTCAACAGTCACTCTGTCCGGCCTCCTTTTTGCCTTTTGTCAACGTTCTTCCCAGATGGCACGTTCACGCTGCTCACGGTCATAGGGTTCTGCATTCTTAATGATCGCGTCGAGCATCTGGTTAAATACTCTTACCGAATTGGGGAAAAGTTTGGTCAGCCGTTGCAGCTTGATGCTATCGCCCATACTCGCTTCAAAAAAGTGTGCAAACGCCTCATGCTCCATGGCCCATGCTCTTGCGCAGTATTCTTCGCTATGACCCCATCCACCACGAACATGGCCATTGGTAGCAAAATTTGCGAGATCCGAACAGCTGTGCCACGCTCCCTCGCAAAGATTGCGCACAGCTCTTTTCCTCTGTTCCGGGGTAGAATTATTATAGCATTGAATTAACCTTTGTCCATCACTGACCAACGCATGGTGAAACGCAGCATTTTCCGACATCAAATTTTGATATCTCATGCATACATAATCAATCATGTGCCCCAGTTCGTGGTAGTATGTAGCACCCGCCCTCGCACGTTCTTCTCATCCTCTGCTGCATTGTAATAAACGCCGTGCTCGGCAGGCGAGTAATGGCTTGGCCCGGTCCGCTATAATCGCCGTTGAGGATACATAGCTTTTCTGCAAACAAATCAAAGACCTTCCTTGCAGCCGGAACAGCATTCCCATAGCGCTGATCAAGGATCGCATTGTATTTGGGGGGGAGGAGAAAGGCTTGTCCTGTTTGATGCTCGGTCGTATGCTGGCAGCTGTTTTTGTTCCTGCAGATGCTACTGAAGCAGCCGCTGCTGCCGTTGTTCGTGTAGCACGTCCGATTTGCTCATACTTCTCGACTGTGTCAAGTGTTTTCTTGAGGGATTCTTCCAGTGAACGCAGCTCACCATAGCTGGCTCGGAGACTTGTGACGCTGTCGAGTACGATTGCATAAAGTCTTCTGGACTGCTGGTCATTCCAGCTATGATTGACTTTATTAAACTGCTGCAGGATTCTTTGAATAAAATACCCGATTGCTTCCCGCGCAGCAGTTGTCTGGTTCAATGCATGACGAACCGCAGATGAGTTTACGTTTGTCATCACGAATCACCCTTTACATTGGCAACAACTCGCTGCAGAAAGTTTCGACCTGCTCTGGTGCAGGGCTGACATACGGTTTGAACTGGAATGTATCAGTAGTACCATTTGTATAGTAAACCGTATTGTCATGCAGCGTGGAAACATTCACGTTATCGATCAGATTGAATGCATCCGAATCACTCAACGCAAACACGATTCTCTCCCTGAACTTGTTCAAAATGTTCATGCCAAAGTGCATAGATTCCTTTACCGTCTGATAATCGCTGGAGCAGATGATAAAGTGGATGCCATAGGCTGCACCGTCTGCAATCAGTTTCTGCAATTTTTCGCTAGCATTTCCCAGCACCCCAGAGGCAGGCTGAGCAGAAGTATAGGAAGAGTCTGCGCCAATGCTGGAGAACGATGCCATCAGATCCGCAAACGGATCTCTTTCCTCTACATTTTGCGATTCTGCCGGAGCCACATCCGCAGTAAGAGACGGCACTTGAGCCAGCAGTGCGGCAAAGGGATCGTCATCCGCAGGCTTCGTGGAGAATCCCGTCGGCTCGACAGGGGAATCCGTCGGTTCTGCAGAGAATCCAGCCAGAAGATCAAGCGTCGGATCTTCCACCACAGTCGGCGGGACATCCACTGCTTTGGGTTCTGCTGGAAACTCTATATACTCCGCCTCATCGACCCGGTCACCCCGCAGCATCGTCTGCATCAGATCCAGGAACTGCAGATTTTTGATGACAAACAGCACCGTATCTCCACCTGTTTTCTTTTTGCGCTGCTGATACTTTTTCGTAAAGGTCATGGACAAACTGTACGATATCTGAACGGGTATGTGCAGTGTGCAGTTCTGCTACACCATGCTCGAGGCTTTGATAAAAACTTCCGCAGCGGTCATCTCCCACGATGCTGTCGCCATCCACACAGTACACACACGCCCTGCGGTTCAGCGCAGCCGAGAGCAGGAACAGATTGACCGTCCGATCCATCAGTTCATCATTGGAACCACAGATCAGGACATTATGCTGTTTCTTGCGGTCAAACGTCAGTTCAAACGGGTCATCCACCTTAATTTTTTCGCCCATATGCACAGTGACCGTGCTGGTATCGGCAATACCGATCGACCGTGCAGCAAGATAGTCCAGCATCGGCACAGTGCGGGAGCCCTCGAACACCTGCATCGTGCAGGGAGAATCCGCAAACTTCTCACTGATCTGTTTCAGGTAATACTTTTTGGTTTCATCATTGCAGAAAGCGACCCGCAGGCCAACGTTCGGATTGTTCTCTGTGTAGTCTTCGTTCAGCACAGCGGTTCCGCGGGGTCCTTCCATTTTTTCATTGCATCCGAGCAATGGGTATCACCAAACAGATAACGAGTATCATCTTCGCCACATTTAAGGCCGACACGGATACGCATCTGCTCGATCGTACCACGATCCAGCGTCAGGGTCGAAATGATTTTGGTGGATTGAGTCGCCATCAGAAGATGCACGCCGTAGGAACGTCCTTCCGTAACGATCTTCTTCGCCAGATTTGCGCACCGCTCTGCCACCTTGCGGTTTGTTCCGCTGTCAAACAAAATCTGGAACTCATCCATGATGACAAGGATACGGGGCATGCTATTTCCGGTATTGGTAACATAGTCTTCCAGCTTTGTATATCCACCGGATCTCTTGAATATATCCGAGCGATTCGCCATCTCCTGGACCAGATTTTCCAAGATGCTCTCGCCGAACTCCTGCAGTGCATCCAGCGCCAGCAGCTTGATGTGCGGCAACCGCTCCGATTCATAGATTTTGAACTCGGTACCGCCCTTGAAATCCATCAGATACAAATTGAGCTGTTCCGGCGAATAGTTCATCAGACTGCTCATAATCAGCGTATGCAGCAGGGTCGATTTGCCGCCACCCGTACCACCGCCGATCAGGCCATGATGCGAAGTGCCCTCGCCAAACACCATGCTCACGACCGAATCGCCATCGCCGATGCCCATCGGCAGCTTCAGTACCTTGGCTGTGCTGCCCTGGAACGGTTCCGGCGGGAGGATTTCTTCAAAATGGATGCTCTGAACGCTCAGTTTTTCGACTGCCTTGTGATATTCTACCGCAAATTTTTCCAACTGTCCGGCATCGGGTTTTTCGATCAAACGGACCGAGAGATGATACGGCAGCAGAGCAAAGCCGTTTTCTTTACATTCGATCTGGACACAATTCTTTTCCAGTTCGGCCAGTTTTTCGTCTATGTGGTCATAGCTGCTTGCCACCTCGACCGCAGTATTCCGACACAGAACGACATAGATGCCGCACCTGTTTCCTTTCTGCATAACAGAGGACAGCAGTTCCAGACAGCGAGCGTCCGCATTCAACGGGAAATCATACAGCATGAGCAATGTAATCGCTTCTGTACGTCTTGGATTGTGCGCATTATAATCCAGCAAATCATCATAATCAGGGCGGTCACGGATAAAATCAAGCGTCTGTCCTTCCAGCTCTTTCAGACAGCTCAGCAATTCTTCTGTCCGGGACATCTGCGTGACAGCCCTTTTTGTAGGAATCCGGCATTTTATTGACGAAGTTGGACAACATACGGACACTTCCGCCGCCCTCTTTCGGATCAAAGATACAGAAGCGCACTTTGGATGCCGGGCACTTCCGAAGGAAGCCCCAGATTACGCGATATGCTGCACTCTGCATATTATCGTGCTGCGCCTCAGCTCCGATTACCTCCAGATTGAGTGGATGATGGAGATTAAACATCATCGGCAATTCCACACGGCTCATATCAATAGAGTGACCCGGTGTTTCCGCGCGGAAAGCACGCACGATTTTTTTATAGCCGATGCTTTCATCAAAGATTTCGGCCGGATAAGCGATCTGGCCCATGCAGAACAACTCCGGGAAAGTTGTACTTGCCGACTGTTGATCAAATGGCTCCTGAGATATCTGTTTCCATTCAGTAAGGTTCTGAATGGAAACATCCAGCTCTGCATCATCTTTCGCTTCGACCAGCTTGCGGATAAACGGCGAGAACGCAATGCCCCGGTTCTGCATTCCCTCAAAGATAAGCATATACTTACTGAAGAAGCGGTCGAAACCGGCTTTATCCGGCATCAGATGATAAAGCAACGGCAAGCCGCGCTCCGAAAAGCTCTGCTGATCCTGCTTGATGACCGCTGTTAGAGGCTGTATCGTCTGCAGCATCTGCCGGTAGCTTTCCTGACGTGTGCCTGGCTGCGGCGGCGGGCAAATGATCATTGTATAAATGCCGCACCGGCTGCCATTACGCAGAATATTGCGCACATCCGTAAGAATCGAATCGCTGATATTGCGAGGGAAATCATACATCACGAGGCAGCGGACTCGCAGGGTCTCTTCCGGGTGTTCCCTTGAATAGTCAAAAAAATACTGTCGTACTCTGTTCCGAGTTTGTCCATCAGGGTCGTCTCGATTTCTTCGTTCAACAGCGCCAGTTGTGTAGCGATATCCTCTGCCGTAAAGCAGATCTTTTCACCGAACAGTTCTGGCAGACGCTTGCGAGCATCAAAGAAAGGTCCGACACTGGTTCCACGGTTTTCAGGATCGATCACCGTGATTTCCAACTTTGCCACAGGGCTGCTAGCCAGAACACCAAACATCCATGCATGCGACAGTTGCTTTGCCTTTTCCGGGAAACGAGCGTCCGACATCACAAGGAGTGGTTCAGCTCCTTTACATGCCATCGGAAGCGGAAAGCGGATCACATCGTTAACCATCATATGGGCACAGCGCTTTTTCAGAAGGGACAAAAAGCTTTTTATTCTCGACCAGAAGCAAAAGAGGATAATCCGTAAAGCTCATCCAGAGGATTCCATCTGCAAAGTTTTTCCCGCTGTTCACTTTCACTCTGCGCGATTCATAATCCATTCCCGTCTGCGCCAGAAAATCAACAAATTCCTGCGGGAACAGTTCATCCAGCTCTCTCTGCAGCTGTTTTTCATCGCTCTTGTTCTTGATGCTCTCCTGATTATCAAACTCCTGAATCGTAGACAGGAAATTGAGCGCCAGAGTCTTTTGGTCCTGCTCGAACGCTTCCTTTTTCATTGTCAGCTCATCCTGCGTAATTTCCGGCAGCAGTTCACTGACCTCATTCACAAATTTATGCACCGTATTTCTCAGCACAATAAGGCTTTCGTAGTCTTTCTTGCGTTGTGCCGAAAACAAAAAGTGCAGATCGTTGATCAGAAAAGGAAGCATGGACTCACGATATTTTTTTTTGAAATCTGGCCATAGTCTCTGCGGATTGCCTCGATGCCTTCCATCAATGCAGTATAGTTTCTGTATGCCTGGCTTTCCACACCCGCCAGTTCGGCTTCCTTACGTGTTTTGGTCTTGCTGTAGTACTTGTCAGAACTCATCAGCTGTTGATCCATCTGATCCACATCTTCAAGGATCTTCTGGGCATCCTCAATCATTTTGGCCGACTGACGTGACAGTGTCTCACATTCCTGTTTGTAAGCCTTTTCCCGGCGCGTCTTTTCCGCATTGTTTTCTGCGATGATTCTCGTTCTTTTTGCCTGATATTCTCTTTCCTGCGTGACGAGCCGGGGTCCCATTTTTCAATGAAACCATTCAGTTCCCCGATCAGAGCAAATACTTCTGCCTGCGTCAAAGCATCCATCGTGTTCTCCTCTCTCAAGACATCTTAATGATCTTCGATTTCATACCGACACTGTCCTGGGCACTTTTCCGAATGGAAACCCACCTTGAGCGAGGTGGTGACCTGCAAAGGATAGCTGAATATCTCTACCATTTCCCCGCCGATCTCCGGGTCGCTCGTGTTGCACACCAGTGTGTACTGCTTCAGATCGTTCAGCAAACGAGGCCGGTAGCCCGGCTCCGTCATGTTCAGGATATCAAGGCACAATTTCACTCCGATGCAGGTGATAAAATTGATATCCACTGAGATGCCCGGCTCAAAGCGGACTCCCTCAATATTCTCCTGATTGGAATAAACATGATGGTTTGCCTGCACCCGTGCCGAAAGTTCCGTGCCCTCGCCCAAAGCACATGCGTAGCAGGGCATTCCCCTGTCCGGGATATGATAGAAAATTTCTCCGGCATAGGCACGCTCCCAGAATCCGACCGAGAGAAATGCCGCTCCGTAATAAATGCTTATGCGGTTTGCGTAGACATCTGCTCCACGGTTATCTGCACAGCCCACAAAAACGGTTTCCCCTTTACACAAAAATCATCCAGCACGGCCTTTGGAATGTTCTGAACGATTCCCTCAAATATCTGCACATCAATTTGAGGATTGATATTCAGCAACTTACGCTTCAGTGCATTTATCTTAAGGTCTCCGACATCCTCAATACCACACTGGTGCCGACAGATATTGTGGTATTCCATTACATCCGGGTCAGCAAGCAAAAATGGCCCACACCGGACCGGGCAAGTTCCATTGCTACGAGGCTTCCAACTGATCCACACCCCAGAATCACTGCCCGTTTGTGATCCATTTTATCCGTTTCTAAAATACCTTTGTTGCGGGAAAATATATTTTGGTGCAATTCATAGGGTTCCGCATTGATTGGTTTTCCGTCAAAATAGAACTGAATTTTTTTCCTGTCTTGCGACCCCGCAAAACCTTTGGCGTTCGGCTCAAAGCCTTCCGGAAGGATCTGCCCCAAAAACTCCCCACGCTCTGAGAGCTCCGGCGGAAAAATATTGAAGATAGCAGTGTCCTTGAAATATTTTCCTCTCACTGGCCCCGGTGTGTGCTTCCCTCATCTGCGCCGCCGAAAGGAATACCGTCTTTTCTATTTCTTCCCCAAAAAAATTTTCCAGCATATCAATTACCCTTTCTCACGCCAAACATAACAATACGTCTGGCAATTTCCTCCATTCGCCCATTTTCTTTCGGTGACTTGCCATCTGATGTGTCATGTGCATCATTCCATGCTTTCTCCAAATCTCCGGAATGATAATAAAACACCTTTTTCACGCCATGCTCCCAGCATTTTATTTTCCGTCAGGTCTGTAAAACGCACAGCTTCGTTCTCGTTATTGCTTTTCGGCAAAAGCCATAATGTATTCTCATTCCATCTGACCCGAACAGAGATATTTTTCTCCTGCAAAAATTCCAAATCAGCATACAAGAGATCAAGCATCCGAGTCATCTGTTCCTCCGAGACCACTTGCTTCATGCCCATAGCCGGTGCGGTAATCTGCATATCAAGGTAAGACGATACTTCTTCCATGAAATTCTCGATGGATTTTTTGTTGGATGTTCCTCCTGCTTCAGAACGACCACATTTCCGCCGCATAAGAGCAAGTGAATCTTCTACCGAACGATACTTTAGAAGCTCTTGCGGAAACCGTTCATTTCCTATCTCATAGGAAATGCGCCGATAGTTCCGATATGTCTGTCCCACATGATAGACCGTCATACGGAAATCCGGATCAAGATTGACCAGAACCGAGATTGCTCCTGCGGCCGCATGGACGCATAGACGTGATTAGTTTGATCGTCCGTCCCCGAGAACTGGTCAAAAGACCCCGGATGACGATGCCACAGCCCAATCAGTTCCAACCGTTCCTGATAAATTGCAGCGACCTTGTTAATCAGGTGCTGGACATACGGCTGATCGTATTCAAAATATGCGACTTCAAAAATCGAATTCGGACCGGGGTCGATGGACTCCACAACATACCATGTATCCCCGATCACTTTGCCAAGGAATAGACCGCCCGTTTCTGTCTGTATCTTTTCTGCCGTCTCTGCCATGACTGCCGCTATCGCCCGCTGCGAAAAGACCACTTCCATCTGTTCACACCTCATTCGAAACAAAAAACACTCATCACCCACCGACGTGAGTGATGAGTGTTTTTCAATACTCAATAATTGCCTTCAAGCGCAACATCATCGCTGATTTCGCCATTCATCCACATTTCGCACAGAAGGATCCATTTACAGGCCCAGCTGAGAGGATGCAGCCGAAGTCGAACGTGTCATACCCGTCTTGAAGTATTTCGGATCTGCAGTACAAATAAAATATTCTTCATTACGTCCGAAATTATCCCGATAGATATGCGGCAGACCAAGACCGAAGCCATGTCTTACACAATTTTCGTAGCTGCCATATGTTTCCTCAAGGATCGGCATCATGCGGGTCGCTATATCCTTCAGCCGCGGCTGTACCGGAAGGATCTGGATCGAACCGCCATATTCCGATGCACCTGCATGAGGATGATCGTTTTTATAGATCAGCATCAGATCCCAGACCATACCGTCCGGACCAGCGGGCTGCACTTTGCCACGCCAGTACAGTCTGCCGGAACCATCAGGAAGCTGATGAATCGTAAACGACGGAAAGAACTTGTTCATGGCCTGGACTTCTGCCCGATAGAGGTCGGGATCACTCTGATACCAGTAAAATGCCATTGTTACTCCCTCCTGCCTTAAGCAAGCTTACCCTGCGGGACCGAAATTCCCGGACGGGTAGGATCATCCGATTCGCCCGGCAACTGAACCTGACCCGTGGGCGAGACCATAACGGTTTCACCGCTATGAATTGCTTCCTGCAATGCACGACGACGTGCAGCGACCACATCATTGTTATCCATACTGTATTAACCTCCTGCTGAAACAAGTCGTTTGGCGCGACAGTATTTTTGTCCTTGCCAGGCGATCAGGCTGCAAAGCTGCGGATGATCTCGCCGTTCTCGGCGATCTGAGTAGTGCATCTGCTGACAAATGCCTCTGCTTTTTCCTCGCCCTGTTCCTGAACCATGCGAGCATAAGAGTTGTTGTACAGCTCGCTGCCTTCATTCATCAGATCTGCCAGACTCATACCGCGATTTTCATTCATCACACGGCTATATTCCATACGATCCCGGATGCACTGCAGGGCAGAACTGTCCTTTTCCAGACAATCTGCCGTCTGAGCCATATAATTGCGGTAGTAAAGAATCTTTTTTGACCGTTTCAAACAATGCCATAATCGCATAGAGGAAGAAACAGAAGATAAATTTAAACAGACCGACGCAAATCGAAATCACCATGTTTCCCGTGGAAACAAAGAACCCCGGAATTGCTGCAATGAAGCGGTGGAAAAAGTTACTCGCGCTGCCGCCGATCGCTGCACACAGTACCATATAAAGAAGTGCACCCATGATGCCACCGCTCAGCCCCCAGATGAATCCAATCACACCACCGATTGCACATCCAACCAGACACTGCGTATACTGTCCATGGATATAATTATGGTTTTTCTGCAGTTCTTCCACATTATCCTTCACGAGCTTTGTAGTGCAGTCATAGCACAACATCTTTCCTGCATATTCACCACCAGTCACACCAAAGGAATCGCAACAATAGCGGCACAAATTCTTGCCGCACCGTGCGCAGTGGCCTTACCACCCTCTCTTCCGGGTGGTAGTAGCATCCCGGATCCATGTTGATGTCGTAGGGGTGTAAAAGTCTGCGCCTTCTTGCTCTTACCATCAACTCCCACCTTTGGTGCATCACCTATAGGAGGGTTGAACGTCGGAATATCATTTTCCGTCGTCATTTTCTTGTTTTCCGCACTTGTGAAATCGTTCAGATCCATTTTTGATTCCTCCATAATGATTTTGTTTTATCCATTAAACTGGTGGCTCTGATAACTCCGTACCAGTTCCTCCAGTTGTTTCAGCTTTTCCTGTTGCTTTTTTCAGGTCCGCTGTCGGTGATTTGACCAACCGGGCAATCTTTTGCATCACCTGATTGTAAGCCACCGCCTGGTTATCGTTCCAATCTGCCGAAGGACGGAAATTCGTGCTAATCTTTTCACTGAGCGTATCCAGATTACGCACTGTATCCGCAAGCGTCTTTTCCATGTCCTGAATAGCAGAAACGGATGCGTTCATTGCCATTATATCCAACCTCCTTTTTATAAACCGACATCAGGTCTCATATTTTTCAACCAAAGCCGCAAGCTCCTGCAGCCACTTTTGACAGCTTTCAAGTTGGGGGATTGGCTGCAGAATTGCAGTGCAGCTATCCTCGACGATTTGTCCAAGATTTTTGTACTGCTCATCCTTCCATCCAGAGCCAGCACTCTATAATCACGCTGGAGCTGCTGAGCTGTAAGCTGCAATTCATGTGTACATACGCCGCAGGCATTGATTCCGTTTTTCAAATCCTGAATCTTGACTTGTGCGCTTGCCAAAAGAAACACATCCTTTCATTTATCTATCGAATTTACTTAGCAATACTGCATATAAAGTTCCACGCATTGGATGCAACTGTCTACAGACTGCATCGTGACCTGCCCCTGCTGTGCTGCCTGCGCCTGAAATACTTGCATCGACTGCTGATACTCTCCCAGTGCGCTGGACAAAATGCTCATCTGCTGTTGCAGACGTTCCAGTTTACCCCTGATACTGCTGTAGCCGTCTCTTCTGGGATGCAAGTTCCTGCTCTGCACGCGCTTTCTGGCTGCGCTGCCATTCCTCTTGCTGCTGAAGCCGAGCCTTCTCCTGTTCCATTTCTCTTACAGCATTTTGAATCTGTGAAATATGTTCACGGCATCGCTGTAATTCCGCTTTCAATTGCCGAATACGCTGTGCAATCTGGCTCTGTCCATTTTCATCACTTGTTGAGACGTTTCCAATCTTCCGCAGTTCCTCTTGAATTTTGGCTACACGCTGTTCCAGCGTTCCAATCGTCTCACGTGCTTCCTTCCCTGTAGCTCCAGTTCCTGAATCATTCTCTCGCTCTGCTGAATCGACTGTTCCAGTTCCTGAATCTTATTTTCCAGAGTTTTAACCCTCTGCGTCAGTTCTTCGACTGTCTGCCTGGTCTTATTCACAGACTTCGATGCATCGCTTTGACAGGACTGATTATGATTTGTAACGGTATAGGACATCGGCGCAGCTTGATTTTTGAAAATCCAGTAGTGCCTGCTTTACTTTTTTTGAGACCTTCTACTGAAACTTGTGTCATACAGTTTCCTCTGAACTATTTCTCAGTATTGTTCTTGGGATATTTCAAAGAACCGTTCTGCCGCCTGTGCTGCACGGTTGCCACTATCCAGCACACGTTTTGACTTTATGGAAAGTCCCTGAATCGACCGAAACAACATCTGGTAGTTCTGATCTCCCCATGAAATAGATGCCGCTCTGACCCCCTGCACCATATTCTGCACTGCGCCGGAAAAGTTTCTCAGATCCTGACGGATCACTTGTGCCTGATTTGATTCCATCGACGTTTCCCCTTTTATAATCGCCTTCATCAGTTTCCATTAGAATTTCTGCCTGGAATTTTCCTATGCCATTGACAGAATGTTTCTGTACAATTCGACCTTTTATTTTATTCTGCCACATTAGTTCTGTACTGTCAAGCCGTTTTTAACCAAATCGAGGCTTTCTATCTGGAACATTTAAATTCAATTCCCTGTATGCTTTCTGATGAGGTGAAAAAATGTGGACTATGAACGAACTGAACAACACTCTTATGTCTACCGCAATCGGCGCAGAGGTGACCGGCTATGTGCTGGCCGATGTGCGCGGCGTGAACAGTATGGGCGAATGTGCCGAGGACACCAGCAAGGGCGTTGAGGAACAAGGCCGTTGCCGATGAACACGGCCTCACGCTGGAGGACTTCGACCAAGAGGGATTCTTCGCCGTGCAGGCTGCTGCCAAAGCCTATGCCCCCGAAAAAGGTTCCTTTGCAACGCTGCTTGGCTACTATGTGCAAAACCGAATCAGAAAAGTGGTATGCGGTGAGCATGGCCGCCTGATGACCACAGAGGACGGGCGGGAAGTCCGCATATCTGCCAACCCGCTGAATGGCAGCACCAGCCTTGACACCCCGCTGGACGATACCGACGGCGGCAGCGCAACCCTTGGCGACCTGCAGGAAGACCCGGCAGCCGCCCAGGCATTCCAGACCGCCGAGGATGAGCTTTACACCGAAGAGCTGCACGCAGCCTTGGAAGAAGCCTTGAACAAGCTGACCGCCAAGCAAGCCGATGTTGTCCGGCGGCACTATTTCGGCGGGAAATGCCTTTCGGAGATCGCGCGGGAGGACAACACCACCCGCAATGCCCCGTATAACCATGAACAAGCCGCTTTTCTTGCCCTGCGCAGAAATCCCGCCCTTGTCCGCTGGCATGACGACACCCACTTCCTGAAAGCTGTATAAAGAAAATGGCCCGGTGCCGTCTACCAAACAACCACCGAGCCAAACCCACAACAGGGTCAAGCCCATTATACAGGAGCTGACCCGCAAAGTAAAGCGAGGACAGTATGAAGAAGTACAATCTCTCCGAGATTATGCACAAGGCGTGGAAGCTGTACCGCAAGGGTGTGAGCAGCTTTGCCGAAGCACTGCACCGGGCATGGAACAGCGCAAAGGCTGCCCCGGTCAACGTCCAGCGCATCGAGGAAGCCCAGCAGGCCGCCGGGATCACCGAGCCTGTGAACACATGGGCAGGCTGGAAAGCCGCCGGGTACATGGTAGAGCATGGCGCAAAGGCTCTGTTTCAGGCAGTGTTGATCCACAGCAGCAGGGGAGACGGCCAGACCTACCGGGCATCGTTCTTCGGTGCATCGCAGGTGCAGCCGCTGGAAGTCCAGTAACACGAACAGAGACCCCCGGCGGGAAGATGGAAGCCCACCGGGCATGATGGGGGATATGACCATGAAGTTGGAGAAGAAAATCAGCTTACACGCCTTTGAGGTGGAGTACATCGACCAGCGGGAAGCAAAGCCCCGCTCCCTGCACCGGGAAAGCATCGTGCTGGATGGTAGCCGGATGAACACGCTCGACTACCTGAACCAGACCCCGCAGAGCTGGATCCGGCAGCAGTACGCCCAGCAGGGCTACACCGTGGCAGCGATTCACAAAGGCGAGAGCCTGACCGCCAAGGTTGACACCGGCTTTCTGTGGAAGCTGGCCGCACTGGATGAACAAGATGTATTTTATCACGCAAAGCGGGGTTTGTCAACAGTTTTTTTAAAAATCGGGTTTGTCAACAGGTTTTTTGAATTTTTTCGATTCTTTTTTTGAATAGAGCGTCTTTCCGGACTTTTTTCTATATCATATCAAAGGGGCCCATCAGCCCTCCTGTGCGAGGCGCTGGGCGATCTTTACGCCGGTGGGCGTGGCGGCAAGGCCGCCCTGGCCGGTCTCCCGCAGGTCGGGGGAGAGCAGGCTGCCCACGCGGCCCATGGCGTCAATGACCTCGTCGCAGGGGATATGGCATAGTCCACCCCGGCCAGCGCCATGTTGGCGCAGGAGACCGCGTTCACCGCACCCACTACGTTGCGCTTGATGCAGGGCACCTCTACCAGACCCGCCACAGGGTCGCACACTAGACCCAGCAGGTTGCCCAGCGCCATGGCAGCGGCGGCAGCGCACTGTTCCGGTGTGCCGCCCTTCAGGCTGCACAGGGCAGCGGCGGCCATGGCGCTGGCCGCGCCCACCTCGGCCTGACAGCCGCCCTCCGCACCGGCCAGTGTGGCGCGGGCCGCGATGACCTGCCCAAAGCCGGCGGCTACATAGAGGGCCTCACAGATGGCTTCCTCGTCTGCTTGCTGCCGCTGCGCGCCAGCGGCAGCAGCACTGCCGGCAGCACCCCGCAGCTGCCCGCCGTGGGCGCGGCTACGATGCGCTTCATGCAGGCGTTGCACTCGGCGGTCTTGAGGGCCTCGGCGGTCACAGCGGACAGGTAATCGCCGCCCAGCAGCTTTCCTTCTTTGTGAGCCTGTTCCACCTTGGCGGCATCGCCGCCGGAAAGGCCCGCTGCGGCTGCGCTGCGCGGGGTCGTATTCCTGACTGGTGGCCTGCATCACCTGCCACAGGTGCCGCATGGCGGCGCGGCTTTGCGCCTCGGTCAGGCGGCTCTCTTCCAAATCGCTGCGCAGCACCGCTTCTGCCAGCGTGATCTTCTGGCTGCGGGCAGCAGCCAGCATCTCTTCACAGGACAAAAATGCCATGGCTCATTCCTCCGTTCCTTCTGGCTCGTCCACGTTCAGGCAGGTGACCTTGAGCAGACCCGGCATCACGGCCAGCTGCTGTTCCAGCGCGTGGGGGATGTGGGAGTCGCATTCCAGCACCATCACCGCGTAGCGGCCCGTCGCGGCGCGGAACACCTGCATGGACGCATATTGATGCGGCGCTGGGCCAGCGACATCGTGACTTCGGCGATGCATCCGGGGGTGTCCTCGTTGTGGATGATGAGGGTGTTGCTGTCCCCGCCAAAGTCGGCGGGCACGCCGTCGATCTCGGTGACGCGGATGCGCCCGCCGCCCACGGACGCGGCCTTGAGCGACAGCTCCCGGCCGCTGCGGGCGGTCAGATGGAGCACCGCCGTATTGGGGTGGGCGCCGCGCAGCTCCACCGGATGGATGGTAAAGTCATGCCCTGTTCCTCGGCCAGTGCAAAGCTGTCCGGCAGGCGGGGATCGTCCGGTCGGAGACCCAGCAGCCCGCCACCAGGGCGCGGTCGGTGCCGTGGCCCCGGCCTGTGGTGGCAAAGCTGCCGTAGAGCCCAATGTCCGCCTCGGCGGGGACGTCGCCCAGCAGCTTCTGGGCCGTGTAGCCGATCCGCGCGGCACCGGCGGTATGGCTGGAGGACGGCCCGATCATCACCGGGCCCAGAACGTCGAAAAGTCGCATGACATCTACATCCTTTCTCTGTCCCGCCGGGGCTGCTGCCGCAAAACGCGGGGCAAAAACTAAAATTGCCAAAACGGCACATATTTTATGATTTTTATTATACCGCTTTTCGCTATCTTGTGCTATAATAACTTTACTATATGTTTGAAATTGCATCCTGGCAGGGACACAGGGGCCGGGCCGGACATGCCGCAGGGCATGGTGCGCAGCCCGGTATTCCCCTGCAGAGGACAACACGGAGGGTAAATCCTATGAAACTGGTAAGCGTGGAAACTCCTGAAAAGAGCGTCTGCAAAATGACCTTCAGCGCCACCGCCGAAGAACTGGAAGCCGCATCCAACGCGGTGTATGAGCGCACCCGCGCCAACTATACGATCAAGGGCTTTGAAAAAGGCGAGGCCGACCGTGCCCAGATCGAGGCCGACCGCGGTGAGCACACCTTCTGGTACGACGCCATCAACGACCTGATGGACAAGGACGTGCCCGCACTGTACGACGCTGCGCTGGCCGAGCACGGCTTCCACCCGGTGGACGAGCCCAGCTACGACCTGGTGAGCGTGAAAAAGGACGAGGGCTTTGTAGCCACCGCCACCGTGGCCCTGCAGCCGGAGCTGAACCTGACCCAGACCACCGGTTTTGTGGTGGAGTGCGTCACTCCCGCCGTGACCGACAAGGAGATCGACGCGGTGCTGGAGCGCCGCCGCAATGCCGCCGCCGAGCTGGTGCCCCACAAGGGCCCGGCCGTGAAGGGCAACGTGGTGCACATGGACTTTGAGGGCCTGCTGGACGGCGTGGCCTTCCAGGGCGGCACCGCACAGAACCAGTCCGTGCAGCTGGGCAGCGGCCGCATGATCCCCGGTTTCGAGGACGGCATCCTGGGCCACAAGGCAGGCGACGAATTCGACATCCACGTCACCTTCCCGGAGCGTTACCGCTCCAAGGAGCTGGCAGGCAAGGCTGTGGTGTTCAAGGTAAAGCTCCACGACGTGTGCGTACGCCAGCTGCCTTCCATGAACAGCGACTTTGCCAAGAAAGTGGGCGGCGTGGACACCATGGAGGAGTTCCGCGAGAAGGTGCGCAAGCAGTTGTATGACGGCCGTCACGGCGGTGCACTGAACCACGCCAAGGATCAGGTGCTGGCCAAGCTGGCCGACGCCGCTGAGGGCGAGCTGCCCAGCGTTCTGGTGGAGAGCACCTACCAGCAGGAGATGCAGAACGTGCAGCAGCAGCTGCAGATGCAGCGCATGAGCCTGAACACCTACCTGAGCCAGATCCACGAGACCCGTGAGAGCTTTACCGCCAAGCTGCACGCCGGTGCCGAGAAGAACACCCGTGCCCGCATGGCTCTGCTGCAGATCGCACAGCAGGAGAACCTGGTGCCCACCGACGAGGAGATCGACAAGATGATCGCCGAGCGTGCCGAGCGCACCAAAAAGACCGTGGAGGAGATCCGCGAAAAGACCAACATCCCCGCTCTGAAGCGCGCCGAGGCCATCCGCCGCGCTGCCGACTGGGTGATCGAGCGCTCCACCATCGAGGAAAAAAAAGTAAATCCGTAAAAACCAAAACCGCCTGTGCCGACGCACAGGCGGTTTTTTCGTTCTCCAAAATTTTCTCTTTATGCCAGCAGCTTGAAGCCCATGATGACGATGCCCAGCACCACCAGCACGACACCGGTAGCACGGTTCAGGGTCTTGGGGGTGGCCTTGTTGGCAAACACAGCTGCAATGCGCGCCCACAGCAGGGTAAACAGCACGCACAGCACCCAGACGCCCCAATCCGGTGCGCCGCCGATCATAAAGTGGGAGACCGCACCGGTCAGGGCGGTGAAGGTCATGATGAACACGCTGGTGCCCACAGCAGTTTTCAGCTCGTAGCCCAGCACGCTGGTGAGGATGAGCAGCATCATCATGCCGCCGCCAGCTCCAATAAAGCCGCAGATAAAGCCAATGAGCACGCCGCACACCACCGACTGTACCGCCCGCTTCTTGGCGCTGACGCCCTGCATGGCTTCCTTGGTGGTCATGACCGGGCGCAGGATGAACTTGACACCCAACAAGAAGGTCATGAACACCGAGAAGCCTCCCATGGTGGCCGAGGGCACCTTGCTGGCCACCCAGCTGCCCACCACCGTAAAGGCAAGCACACTGGCCATCATGATCAGGCCGTTTTTGATATCCAGATTCTTGTTTTTATGGTAGGTGTAGGCGGAGACCGCGCTGGCAAGCACATCCGACGAAAGGGCGATGCCCACCGCCATGTAGGGGTCCATGTGCAGGAAAGTGATGAGCATGGGGCTGATGACCGCCGCCGCGCTCATGCCGGCAAAGCCGGTGCCAAGGCCGGCCCCCATGCCGGCAAAAAAGGTGACCAGAACGGGAAACAACACGTTCATCTCATGCATTCTCCTTTAAAATATCGTCCAGATTTTTCCCGATGATTTCCATGGTCCGGAAAAAGGCCTCCCGGGTCGGCTCGTCGGTGTTGGTCAGCAGCCGCGCAAAGAACGCATTCTGCACCGCGCGGCCCCGCTCGATGACCGGGCGGGCCTTTTCGGTGCAGAGCAGCTCGGTCTTGCGGCGGTCGCCCGCAACGGCGCGCCGTTCCAGATACCCCTCCTTCACCAGCCGGTCTACATTCATCGACACCAGATTTGCCTTGATATGGCGGAACTCCACGATGTCGCTGGCCGTTCTGCGGTCCGGGTTGTTGGCAAGGAACATCAGGATATCAAAGGCCGTCTGCGGCAGCTTCAGCTCCTGACACAGGGGCTTGCAGACCGCATTGTAGGCCTGCGCGGTCTTGATGGCAAATTCCATGTTCGGATTCACGCCGAGTTCTCCTTTCATTTTTGAATAATTCATTTTTGAAGTATTATAGTGCAACACTGCACGGTTGTCAAGTTTTTCCGGAACAGAAAAACTCCCTCCGTCTCGCATACGCTCGACAGCTCCCTCAAGGAGGGAGCCATTGGCAGAGCGGAACGCTTTCCGGTCACGCCAAAGGCCCCATCTCCGAGGGGGCTGTCATCGCGCAGCGATGACTGGGGGAGTTTACGACGGTTTTTTCTATTTTATTCGCTTCAGAAGAGCATCACGGCCACAAGCCGCACCAGCAGGGCGCAGACCCAGGCCACGACACACTGGTTCACCACCATAATGGTGGCCCACTTGCCGCCAAGTTCCCGCTTGACTGCGGCCACAGCCGCAATGCAGGGGGTGTACAGCAGGCAGAACACCAGCAGGGGAGCCGCCTGCGCCGGGGTGAGGGCCGCCGACAGGGCCGCCGTGGAACCAAACAGGATGATGAGGGTGGACACCACGCTCTCCTTGGCCATAAAGCCGGTGATGAGGGCCGTGGACACCCGCCAGTCCGCAAAGCCCAGGGGCGCAAACAGCGGGGCGATATCGCCTGCAATGCGGGCCAGGATGCTGTCCTGCGGGTAGGCCGTCAGGCTGAGCTGCAGGTCAAAGTTCTGCAGGAACCAGATGACGATGGTGGCCGCAAAGATGACCGTAAAGGCCTTCTGCAGGAAGTCGCGGGCCTTTTCCCCACAGCAGCTGGGCCACGTTTTTCAGGCCGGGCAGACGGTAGTTGGGCAGCTCCATCACAAAGGGCACCGCCTCGCCCTGGAACACGGTGCTCTTGAGCAGCAGCGCCGCCAGCACGCCCACCACGATGCCGCCAAAGTACAGCAGCACCATGACAAGGCCCGCATAATCCGGGAAGAACGCTGCCGCAAACAGGCTGTAGATGGGGAGTTTGGCCGAGCAGCTCATGAACGGGGTGAGCAGGATGGTCATCTTGCGGTCCCGCCTCCGAGGGCAGGGTACGGCTGGCCATGACGCCGGGCACCGTGCAGCCAAAGCCGATGAGCATGGGCACGATGCTGCGGCCGGACAGGCCGATGCGGCGCAGCAGTTTGTCCATCACAAAGGCCACGCGGGCCATGTAACCGGTGTCCTCCAGCATGGACAGGAAGAAGAACAGCACCACGATGATGGGCAAAAAGCTCAGCACGCTGCCCACGCCGGTAAAAACACCGTCAATGATCCAGGGAATGGATCGCTTCGTTGATGTTCCAGTTGGTCAGCAGGGTGTCCACCGCACCGGTCAGGGCGTCGATGCCGGCTTCCATCAGGTTCTGGAAGAACAGGCCGATGACGTTGAAGGTGAGGTAGAACACCAGACCCATGATGGCGATAAACGCCGGGATGGCAGTGTACTTGCCGGTGAGGAACTTGTCAATGCGGTTGGAGCGCAGCTGCTCCTTGCTCTCGTGGGGCTTGACCACCGTCTGGGCCACCAGCTCCTGAATGAAGGAGAAGCGCATATCCGCAATGGCGGCAGCGCGGTCCAGGCCGCGCTCCTGCTCCATCTGCACGATGATGTGCTCGATCATCTCTTTTTCGTTCTGGTCCAGCTTCAGGGCTTCCTCAATGCGGTGGTCGCCCTCCACCAGCTTGGTGGCGGCAAACCGCACCGGGATGCCCGCTGCCTTGGCGTGATCCTCGATGAGGTGGATGATGCCGTGGATGCAGCGGTGCACCGCGCCGCCGTGGTCATCCTCACTGCAGAAGTCCATGCGGCCGGGCCGCTCCTGATATTTTGCCACATGCACGGCATGGTCCACCAGCTCGTCCACGCCCTCGTTTTTGGCGGCAGAGATGGGGATGACCGGGATGCCCAGCATGGATTCCATCTTGTTGATGCGCACCGTGCCGCCGTTGCCGCGCATCTCGTCCATCATGTTCAGGGCCAGCACCATGGGGGTGTCCAGCTCCATGAGCTGCATGGTCAGGTAGAGGTTCCGCTCGATGTTGGTGGCATCCACGATGTTGATGATGCCGGTGGGCTTTTCGCCGATGATGAACTGCCGGGTCACGATCTCCTCGCTGGAGTAGGGCGACATGGAGTAGATGCCCGGCAGATCGGTGACCTCCGTTTCCGGGTGGCCCTTGATGGCACCGCTCTTACGGTCCACCGTCACACCGGGGAAGTTGCCCACATGCTGGTTGGAACCGGTAAGCTGGTTGAACAGGGTGGTCTTGCCGCAGTTCTGGTTGCCCGCCAGCGCAAAGGTCAGGGTCTTATCCTCCGGCAGGGGATGCTCCCCCTCCTTGGTGTGGTACTTGCCGCCCTCGCCAAGACCCGGGTGCTCCACCATCTTATCATCCACCAAAGCGGGGGCCGCCGGGACCTTTTCGGTGGGGATGATGCCGATCTGTGCGGCGTCATCCAGGCGCAGGGTCAGCTCATAGCCGTGGATGCGCAGCTCCATGGGGTCGCCCATGGGGGCCAGCTTGATCAGGGTGACCTGCGCCCCCGGAACAAGGCCCATATCCAGAAAATGCTGCCGCAGCGCCCCGGTGCCGCCCACCGTGTCCACCACCGCGCTCTTGCCGATCTGCAATTCTTTCAGTGTCATATTTCATGCTCCTTTGAGCGAAAAATGTTAGCTTTTGCGAACAATAGTAATATAGGCTAACTGGCGAAATATGTCAATAGATGGCAGAAGAAAAGGCCGGCAAAGATGTCCTAAAAAGCCGTGCACTCTTTTCAGAGAATGCACGGCTTTTGGAAATCATGCGTTACTTTGCGGTGTTGTAGCCGTCGGGGTTCTTCTGCTGCCAGTTCCAGCTGTCGGCGCACATGTCCTCAATGCCGTACTGTGCCACCCAGCCCAGCTCGTTCTTGGCCTTGGTGGGGTCGGCGTAGCACTCAGCGATATCGCCGGGGCGGCGCGGGTCGATGACGTAGGGGATCTGCTTGCCGCAGGCCTTTTCAAAGGCGTGGAGCACTTCCAGCACGCTGTAGCCCTTGCCGGTGCCCAGGTTGCAGATGAACAGGCCGCAGTTCGTTTCCAGCTTCCGGATGGCGCACACATGGCCGCGGGCCAGGTCCACCACATGGATGTAGTCGCGCACGCCGGTGCCGTCCGGGGTGGGGTAGTCGTTGCCGAACACATGCACCTTTTCCAGCTTGCCGACCGCCACCTTGGCGATGTAGGGCATCAGATTGTTGGGGATCCCGTTGGGGTCCTCACCAATGAGGCCGGACTTGTGGGCACCGATGGGGTTGAAGTAGCGCAGCAGGGCCACGTTCAGGCTGGGGTCGGCCTTGCAGACATCCTGCAGGATGCGCTCGGTGAAGGCCTTGGTGGTGCCGTAGGGGTTGGTGGTGGCACCCACGGGGAAGTCCTCGGTGATGGGCACGCTGGCGGGGTCGCCGTAGACGGTGGCCGAGGAGCTGAACACGAAGTTCTTGCAGTCGTGGCGGCGCATCACGTCCAGAATGACCAGCGTGCAGTTGAGGTTATTATAGTAGTACTCGATGGGCTTGGACACGCTCTCGCCCACAGCCTTGTAGGCGGCAAACTGGATGACTGCGGTGATGTCCGGGCACTCGGAGAAGATCTTCTCCACGTCCTCGTGCCGGGTCATGTCCGCATTGTAAAAGCGGAAGTCCTTGCCGGTGATCTGCTTGACGCGGTCCAGCACCACGGGGGAAGCGTTATAGTAGTTATCTGCCACGACCACGTCGTAGCCGGCGTTCAGAAGCTCGATGCAGGTGTGGCTGCCGATATAACCGGCACCGCCGGAAACCAAAATTGCCATAGTCCAGTACCTCTCTCACTTATCACTTGTTCAGCTGCGGCCGGGCGCGTCCCGGCCTGCTTAAAGAATACAACGTTCTGTGCGCAGAATCAAGGGACGCGGTTTTTATTTACATGCAATTTTGTTGCATCTTCAATTTTGCAATTTCTGATTTCAAAGCATTTTTTGTCTGCCGCAAATGGATGGATGGCCCTCTTTGTGCAAATGGGAGAAAGAAAACGGACGGCGGTCCGTTTTCGGCAGCCGTCCGTTCTGGGTCGTTACAGTTTCCCGCACTGCTTGCCGGTGAAGAAGCGCAGGGTGGTAGTGGCGCGGAACACCTTGCCGGCCCGCAGCACCGTGGAGGGGAACTCCGGGTGAGAGGGGCTGCAGGGGTAGTGCTGCGTTTCCAGCGCAAAGCCGCCGTATTTCTGCAGCGGCTTGCCGCCCTTGCCAGGGCTGGGGCAGTCCTGCAGGAAGTTGGCCGTGTACAGCTGGATGCCCGGCTGGGTGGTGTACAGCTTCATGCTGATGCCGGTCTTGTCGCTGGTGGCCCAGGCGCAGATGCTCTGGCTGGAGCCGCGTGCGCGGTCGATGACATAGCAGTGGTCGTAGCCGCCGCCCACCATGGTGGTCTGGGGGAAGCCGGTGTCGATCTCCTTGCCGATAAGCTTGCCGGCGGTAAAGTCCATGGGCGTGTCCGCCACCGGCAGAATGGCACCGGTGGGACAGCACTGATTGTGCCTTCCAGATAGCGGGAAGCGTAGATGCGCAGCTTCTGGTTCAGCACATCGCCGCCGCCGTCCAGATTGAAGTAGCTGTGGTTGGTCAGGTTTACGATCGTGTCGGCGTCCGAGGACACACGGTAGTCCATGCGGAAGGTGTTGTCGTCGGTGAGAGTATAGCGCACCGCGATCTTCAGCGTGCCGGGAAAGCCGTCCTCGCCGTCGGGGCTCACGGCCTCCATGAGCAGGGTGTCGCCAAAGGATTTGACCCGGTAGAGCTTGCGGTTGAAGCAGCCGTGCAGGTGGTTTTTGGGGCCGTTGTTGGCCTCCAGCTTGTAGGTCGCGCCGCCCACGCTGAACTCTGCATTCTCAATGCGGTTGGCGTAGCGCCCCACGAACGCACCGCAGCAGGTGCTGGAAGGGGACAGGAAGTCCGCCTCGTAATCGGCCATGGTGTCGTGGCCGATCACCACATCCACCGGGCCGTTTTTGGCCGGTACGATAATGTTTTTGATCACACAGCCGTAGTCCAGCACACTCACCGACAATCCGCCGGGGTTGGACAGGGTATACTCCGTTACATTCGCGCCCTCTTTTGGTCACTCCGAAGGGCTTTGAGCGGATCTGTGCCATTGGGCATCGCCTCCTAAGGATTTTTGGAACACACGGCCGGGCAGACTGCCCCCGTCTTTCTACTGTATTTATGATTATATCACAGTTTTGCGTGTTTGTGTGAGCATCCTTTTAGAATTTGCATCCAATTTTTCAGGGGATTTTTTGTAGGAATTATAGAACACCACCGGTGCTGCCGCACAAAAAAGCACCCCGTATCCCAACAGACAGGATACGAGGTGCTCCAAACAGAAACTTCTTTTACGGCTGGGGCTGTACGGCACCCTGTGCCGCGATGAACTCGGCGGCATCGTCCGGGATATCGTCCAGATCGTCGTCGCTGCCCACATCCACACTGAGCGGCGGCTTTTTGAACAGGACATCGTACAGAATGGGCACGATATACAGGGTCATCAGGGTGGCGTAGCTCAGGCCGCAGATGATCACGATGGCCATGCCGCTCATCAGCTGGCTGGCCATATCGCCGCTGAACACCATCTGCAGCATGGCCAGCACGGTGGTCAGGGTGGTCATCAGGATGGGGCGCATACGGGTCTTGCCGGTGGCGATCAGCGCGGCGCGCCGCTCCATGCCGCCCATGCGCAGCTGGTTGGCGTAGTCCACGAACACGATGCCGTTGTTAACGACGGTGCCCATCAGCACGATGAAGCCCATGAGGGAGATCATGGTGAGCTGCTGGCCGGTGACCAGCAGGCCGATCAGGCCGCCGGTAAAGGCCAGCGGCACGGTAAACAGCACGATGAAGGGGGACAGCAGGCTCTGGAACTGCGCCACCATGACCAGATACACAAAGGGCAGGGCCAGAGCCATCCACTGGACCATTTCCCTGACCATGAAGTCCACGTTCTCGGTCTCACCGCCCATGGAGAAGTTGCAGCCCTCCGGCATCTCGCTGCCGGCCGCAAACTCGTTCAGGGCCTTCTGCAGAACGCGGGACTGCACGGTGGTGTTGTAGCCGTCCAGCGTGTCGGCCGTGACGGTGACGTACTCGTTCTGGTTCTCGCTGGTGATGGAGTCCGGCGCGGTGCCGGTCTCCCAGGTGGCAATGTCAGCCAAGGTGCAGGTGCCGGTCACCGTCTCGCCATCGGTGTTCAGGACGCTGGTGTCAAAGGTCATGTCCATCATGTTTTCCTTGGTCAGGGGGTCCAGATCATTGGTGATCTTTACGTCCATGGTGGTGCCATCCACCGTCACCGGGGTCTGGGCCGTGGCGGTGGTGGTGAGCCGCTGGGCGATCTTCTGATACACCTCGGCCACGGTCAGGCCGTAGGCGCGCACCTTGTCGCGGTCCACCTTCAGGATGATGGTGGAGTCACCGGCACCAAGGCCGTTGGTGGCGTTGGCAAAACCGGGGGTGCTGTTCACGATGTCCACCACCTTTTCCGACAGGGCGGTGAGGGTGTTCACATCGGAACCATAGATCTTGATGGACAGACCGCTGGACAGCTGGCTGGTGAGCTCCCCGGTCATGCCGGAGATCTCCACCGTGCCGGTGCACTGTTCCACCCCGGCAATGGCGGTTTCCAGCGCCTGCCGGGCGGTCTCGATCTGACGGGAAGACAGATCCTCCTTCAGCATCACGTTGATTTGATATTTGCCGTAGCTGCTGGCGGCAGCCAGCAGGTCGGTGATGGTGCTGGGCAGGCCCAGCTGGCTGATGTCCATGCCCGCCACGCTGGTATCGGTGGTGATGCCCACCTCGGTCACATTGTCCACGGCCATGGCAGCTTCCACGGCCTTGCCGGCCACAACGTAGGATTCCTCCTTGCTCAGGCTTGCGTCGGTGGACAGCGTGATGACCGCCTCGTTGCTGGTGATCTGGGGCAGAAGCTCGATGCCCATGTTCAGCACCTGCCAGCCGCTGAACACCAGCAGCAACACGGCAGCTGCCAGCGGCACGGCACGGTGCTGCAGGCACCACTCCAGGCTCTTGCCGTACTTGTCCTGCACTTTCTCAAACCAGGCCAGCTTCTTGGGCGCGGCCTTTTTCAGCACGGTGGAGGACGCCGCCGGGACAACGGTAATGGCCACGATGAGGGACGCCATGAGGCAGTAGCCGATGCACAGCGACATGGGCAGCATCAGGCTGCGCACGATGCTGGAGGAGAACACCACCGGCAGGAACACGCACACCGAGGTGAGGGTAGAGGCGATGACGGACATGCCTACCTGCTTTGTGCCCTGCACGGCGGCGCGGGCCGCCGGGACCCCCCGGCTGCGCAGGCGGTAGATGTTCTCGATGACCACCACCGAGTTGTCCACCAGCATGCCGATGCCGAGGGAGAGGCCCGCAAGGGTCATGACGTTCATGTCCAGATTGGTAAAGTACATGAGCACCACGGCAAACAGCACCGACAGCGGGATGCTGATGCCGACCACCAGCGTGGGTTTGACGTCCTTGAGGAAGATGGCCAGCACGATGATGGCCAGTGCAGCGCCCACCGCCATGCTGGTGAGGATGCTGCGGATGATGATGGTGATATAGTTGCCCTGGTTGGACAGCACCACGATGTGCAGGCCGTCATACTGGGCTTCCAGCTCCTGGAAGGCGCTCAGGCAGTTGTCCGAGACGTCGCTGGCACTGGAGGTAGCGTTTTTATAGATCTTGAGCACGGCGGCCTGCTCGCCGTTCAGGCGGGTATAGCTGTCGGCGGCGTTGTCGATGATCTCCACGTCTGCCACGTCGGAAAGGCGCACGTCGCCGTAGCCCTCCACATGGAGCAGCAGTGCACCGGCGATATCATCCACGCTGTCGTACTCCTCGCCGACTTTCAGCAGCCAGGACTCGCCGCTGGCGTCCTGCACATAGCCTGCCGGCATGGAGAAGTTCTGGGCGTAGATCAGGGTGGACAGGGTGTTGATGTCCAGCTGCTTCTGCACATCCGCCTGGGCCAGCGCCTGGGTGCGGGCCGTCTCGTACTCCTGCTTGGCCGTTTCCAGCTGCTTTTCGTACTCGTTGAGCTGCTCGCGGGCCTCGGTGAACTGCATGTAGGCGTTGAGCTGCTGCTGGGTAAAGCTGCCCAGTGCACCGGAGAAGGTGCTCATGAGCTGCGGCACATTGTCCATGGCCTTGATGGTATCTTCCAGCGTGCTGTAGATCACCTGCAGGCTCTGCTGCAGCTGCAGCTCGTCCGCCAGATCAGCAGCGCTGCTGCCCTCCGTACCGGTCTCGGTGTTCACCCGCTCCTGCAGCTTCTGCAGGGCATCGGTGAGCTTGTCGGTCACGTCACGCAGTTCGGACACGACCTCGATCAGGGAGTCGATGTCCCGCATGCCGGTGTTGTCGAACTTGTCCAGCACCTTCTGCAGACCCTGCTGCACCTCGATCAGTGCCTGCTGGATCTCCGGCTCCTTGACCACGGCAATGAGCTGGTTCACGCTTTCCATCAGCGCCCGGGCCTGCTTGCGCACCACATCCACCGCGTTGCCTACCTCGGTGCTCATGGAGGCCAGCACCGTGTTGGACACGGTGTTGCCAAAGTTCTTCATCTGCCGGTCGTATTCGGCGCGGCCGGCGGCGATCTGGCTCTCGGCGCTGTCCAGCTGGGCACGGGCGTCCGCCAGTTTGGTGTCGATCAGGTCCAGCAGCTGGGCGTTGATCTCGTCGATCTTGTCCTGATTCAGCTGCACCTGCACCAGCTTTTCCACCAGACCGCTGGACGACACATTGGACACGCCGCCCTTGCGCTGCACATAGGGCACCAGCGTGTCCTTGACCAGCTCCGACATCTGGTAGATGTCGCTGCCCTCCCGGCTCACCGCCACGGTCATGAAGGCGTTCATGTTCAGGCTGTACTCAATGATGGAGGGAGTCAGGCAGCTGCTGGGCAGGTCGCTCTTGGCCTGATCCAGCTTGTTGGACACCTTCACCAGGGCACTGTTCATGTCGGTATCATCGGTGAAGTGCATCAGCAGCAGGCTGTAGTTCTCCGCCGAGGTGGCCGTGATGTTCTCCACACCGGGCACCGTGAGGGCGTTCTGCAGCACGTCCGACACTTCGCTCTCCACACGCTCCGGGCTGGCACCCGGGTATACGGTGACCACCATCAGATACGGCGTGCTGACGTCGGGCAGCAGATTGGTCTGCATCTTCGTGATGGCCACAAAGCCCAGGATCAGCACCATCACCACGGCCACCAGCACCGTGAATGGCTTTTTGACACTGAATTTTTCCATTTTTCCTACCGTTTCCCTGCCATGCGCCGCAGCACCGCAGTCATCCCCCGCAAGGGTCGTTCACACTTTAACATTCCTATTATACACAGAAGATGTAAGGTTGCAACAGACCCAACCGCTTTCTTTCGCAAAACTTTTAATCTTTGCCGTCTGTTCGGGACCAAATTCCGTCACACTCCGCCTGAAATACGGTCCGGAGGGCCGGATCATTGCACCGGGCGCATTTTGTTTTTTGCGTGGAAATGTGCTTTTAAATATGGTATACTAGAGTTCAGAATGGAGCAATAGGCCCTTTTGCGGCCTTTTTCCCGATAGATCGAACCAGCAGACGAGGAGAACTATGAAAAAAGTCATTTCGGTCCGTTTCAAAGAAAACGGCAAAAGCTATTATTTTGACCCCGCCGATGCGGACATCAAGGCCGGGGATTACGTCATTGTGGAAACTGCCCGCGGCATCGAGTGCGGCGAGGTGGTGCAGGGCGTCAAGGAGATCGCCGACGCGGCGGTGCCCAAGGCCCTCAAGCCCATTACCCGCATGGCCGACAGCGTGGATGTGCGCCGGATGCGCCAGAACCGCGAGGACGAAAAGCGCGCCTACCGCACCTGCCAGGACTGCATTGCCCGCCACGGGCTGGAGATGAAGCTGGTGGAGGCCGAGTATACCCTCGACCGTTCCAAGATCATGTTCTACTTCACCGCCGACGGCCGCGTGGACTTCCGTGAGCTGGTCAAGGATCTGGCCGGCATCTTCCACACCCGCATCGAGCTGCGCCAGATCGGCGTGCGCGATGAGAGCAAGATGATCGGTGGTCTGGGCATCTGCGGCCAGCCCTTCTGCTGCAGCCGCTTCCTCAAGGACTTCCAGCCCGTTTCCATCAAGATGGCCAAGGAGCAGGGCCTGAGCCTGAACCCGGCCAAGATCTCCGGCGCCTGCGGCCGCCTGATGTGCTGCCTGGCCTATGAGGAAAAAACGCTTACGAATACCTGAACAGCATCATGCCCATGGTGGGCAGCACCGTGCGCACCCCGGACGGTCTGGGCACCGTGCTGGAAGTGAACCCGGTGTCCGGCTATCTGCGGGTGCGCTGCGGCACCGAGAGCCTGTCGCCCCGGTACTACAAGGTAGGCGTGTGCGAATACATCAGCGGCGGCAAGCGCGCACCCCGCCGCCCCGACCCGGACGACGATTATTCCGGTGTGCGCAACCCCGCCCCGGTGGTGGCTTCCTCCGATGACGACAAGCGCTGTGCAGGCGGCTGCTGTGCCAAAAAGCGCAGCGAGAAGAATGGCTGAGCATCCAAGCGGTTAGTAAAGTAAAACTAACCATTCTTCGTGATTTTCGCCAAAAATCTCCGGCAATTTTGTCCATAAGTTAGCCCATGCTTTTGTGCAACCCAACAAAAAATCTCCTTTTGGTGCGGGGCGCTTACGGTTAGTCTTGCCTTTTCTTTTCGGCTTTGTTAAAATGCAGGCAAGGATATGAATTCCGGAGAGATGTGTACAGCCGTGCCTGACACATTTCTTCATACATTACAACGGGCACGGGGATAAAAGGAGATTTTATTATGGCACACAAGGTTTCTGACGCATGTGTTGGCTGCGGCGCTTGCGAGGGCGCTTGCCCGGTTGGTGCAGTTGCCGTTGAGAACGGCGTTGCAGTTGTGAACGCAGACGCTTGCATCGATTGCGGCGCTTGCGAGGGCGCTTGCCCCACCGGTGCAATCACCGCTGAATAATCAGCGGCATTGCCGGAATAACGCATCCAAGGCAGCAGACCTGTTCAGGCGGGTCTGCTGCTTTTTGTTTTTGCACAAATTCCGGGAGCAATTCCGGTTATTTTTCTGAGAGGAATCGGCACACTGTCTATGGAACATTCTACCGAAGTTTTGTATAATAGAACAAAGGTCTACTGCACCCCTGCCCACCGGTTCGGGTCGGACGCGCTGCTGCTGGCCCGCTTTTGCGAGCCAAAACGCAGCCAGACGGCGGCCGACCTGTGCTCCGGCTGCGGCATCGTGGCGTTGGAGTGGCACGACCGCGGCCACCGCGGCCCCTGTGCGGCGCTGGAGCTCCAACCCGAGGGCAGCGCCCTGCTGGCCGATGCTGTCACCGAACAAGACATCGGCCACATCACGCCCCATTGCGCCGACCTGCGCACCTTCCGGCAGGGGGAGGGCAGTTTTGACGTGTGTGCGTGCAATCCGCCCTATTTTACCGCCGGGCCTCAGAGTCAGAATGCGGCCCACGCGCTGGCCCGGCACGAAAACACCTGCACGCTGGACGATGTGTGCGCCTGCGCGTTCCGCCTGTTGAAGGACGGCGGGCGGCTGGCGCTGTGCCACCGGCCGGAGCGGTTGGCCGAAGTGCTGGATGTGCTGCGGGCCCACCGGCTGGAGCCCAAGCGGCTGGCCTTCGTCAAGAACCGGGCAGACGCAGCCCCGTGGCTTTTCCTTGTGGAAGCCCAGAAAAACCGCAAGACCGGCCTGCGTGTGGAGCCGGATGTGCTCATCAGCGCCGGAGCGGCGCTCTACGGGAGGTAACTATGGCAGGAACTCTTTACATCGTGGCAACCCCATCGGCAACCTGGACGACATGCCGCCCCCGGGTGGCCGCCACCTTTGGCGCGGCAGACTTCATTGCCGCCGAGGACACCCGCGTGACCATGAAGCTGCTGAACTTTCTGGGCCTGAAAAAGCCCATGGTCAGCTACTACGAGCACGCTTTGCAGAAGGGCGAGGCCATTCTGCAGCGCATCGAGGCAGGGGGAGAGCTGTGCGCTGTGCTCCGATGCGGGCATGCCCTGCGTTTCCGACCCCGGTGAGGTGATCGTGCGGGACGCTTTGGCCCGCGGCATCAAGGTGGTGCCGGTGCCGGCTGCCTCGGCCTGCGTCACAGCACTGGCCGTGTCCGGGCAGGACACCTCCCGCTGGGTATTCGAGGGCTTTCTGCCGGTGAACCGCAAGCAGAAAAAGGAACGGCTGGCCGATCTTCTGCACGAAAAGCGCACCGTGATCTTTTACGAAGCACCCCACAAGCTGCGCACCACCCTGGACGATCTGACCGCCGCCTTTGGCGCAGAGCGCAGCATCACCCTGTGCCGGGAGCTGACCAAGCTCCACGAGGAGATCTGGAAAACCACCTTGGGCGAGGCCGTGGAGCACTACAGGGCCAACGACCCCCGCGGCGAGTATGTGCTGGTGATGGCCGGTGCCCCCGCCGGGGAGGATGCCGACGCCGGGCTGACGCTGGAGCAGGCAGCGCAGCGGGCACTGGAGCTGACGGGTGAGGGCTTTGGCCCCACGGCAGCGGCCAAGGCGGCGGCACAGGGCACGCCCTATTCCAAGAGCGAAGTGTACAAGCAGCTGCTGGTGCTGCAACAGGACCGGCAGACTGCGGAATGATAAGAGGAGGACTTTTTTCGTGACAAAACTTCTGGTCCTGAGCGACAGCCATGGCGGACGCGCCGCCATTGAGCGGGTGCTGCTGAAGGAGAATGCGAACATTGACGCCCTGGTTTTTCTGGGCGACGGCCTGCGGGACCTGGAACAGGCCCTGACCCCGTACCCCCCCGGCTGCGGGCCTACTCGGTGGCCGGCAACTGCGACTACGGCGCTCTGGAGCCGATGGACGGTCTGGCCGCCTTTGACCAGACCATCATGTTCTACACGCACGGTCATATGTACGGCGTAAAATACGATCTGGACACGCTGACAGATGCCGCTGCCGCCCGGGGCGCGGAGGTGGCCCTGTTCGGCCACACCCATGTTCCCCATGCCGAGCAGCGGGGCAAGGTGTTTTTGTTCAACCCCGGCTCCTGCGGCCGCTGCTACACCGGCCCCGACACCTACGGCCTGCTGACGCTGGAAAACGGCAAGGTGACCGCCTATGAGCACAAAGAGGTACCGAAGCAATGAGCATCAACGAGGTGCGCTATCTGCCGGAATGCGGCAGCACCAACGCCTATGTGAAAGAGCATTTTGAAGAATTCGGTCCGGTGGGGGCCGTGTATACCGAAAACCAGACCGCCGGGCGCGGCCGTCTGGGCCGCAGCTGGGTGAATGCCGAGGGCAAGGCCCTGTACTATACGGTGGCCATCCAGGAGCCGCTGGCACAGCCTGCCACCCTGCCGCTGCTGGCCAGTCTGGCGGTGCGCCGCCAGCTGCAGCTGCGCTACGGCGTGGACTGCCAGATGCGGAAGTCGGAGACGTGCTCCGGATGATGTGCAGGGGCTCACAAGGTCCACCGTGCCCACTTCATCGCCGTCCAGATACACGGTGGCTGTACCCACCACACTGCCGCTCTTGACGGTAGCGGAAACACTTTCCGGCAGGTCGAAGGAGTAGGTGACGATATCATCCGCGTGGCCGTAGCCGCTGACCGGAGCGGCCGCATACAGCTCCACCGCCGGTTCGGTGCGGCACTTGGTCAGGTCCACAGTGGTCACCACGGTCTGGGTGTCCACCAGCGGGCGGTCGGCAAAGCTGGCAAAGGCCCAGTCGAACAGATCATCGCACTCGGCAAAGAGGTGGTCCGGCGTATCGCAGCCAAGGATCACCAGCCCGTAGGTGTGGCCGTCCTTTTCCGCAAAGGCCACGATGCAGCGGCCTGCCAGCGTGGTAAAGCCGCCCTTGACCCACCGGACATACTCCCGGTAGTTGGCGCTCTCGCTGTTCATCAGGCTGTTGGAGCTGCTGATGGTGTGCTCGGCCTTGCGCAGGTTGGTGGCCGGCAGGACATAGCTGGCGGTGCCCGCCACCTGTGCAAAGGTCTGGTTTGCCGCACAGGCGGCGGCGATCTTTGCCAGATCCTGCGCGGTGGACACGTTGCCGTAGTCAAACAGGCCGTGGGCACAGGTAAAGTTCGTGCCGGTGCAGCCCAGCTCCTGGGCACGGGCGTTCATCTGCTTGACGAAATCCAGCACGCTGCCGCCCACATCGTAGGCAATGACGCTGGCGGCGTCGTTGGCGCTGACGATGAGCATGGCGTTCAGCAGGTCGATGCGGCGCACCGTCTCGCCGATGCGCAGGCCCATGGTGGTGCCGTTGGCGTTCTGGATATCCCGGAACTCCTGGGTCAGCGCGGTGGGCACGGTCACTTCACCGTTCAGGTCCTTGCCGCTTTCCAGCAGCAGCAGGGCCGTCATGAGCTTGGTCAGGCTGGCAACATACTGCTGCTGGTCGGCATTCTGGTTCAGGATGGTCTTGCCGGTGTCGGCGTTGAACAGGTACACCGCCTCGGTCTCGCTGGCGGTCTGGATGGGCATGGGATATACCGCAAGGCCCGGCAGTGCAGCAGCAGCGGCCAGTGCCAGCGTGAGCACCAGCGCCGTCATGCGGCGGAAGATGGTGTTTTTGAACATGAGCGTGCCCCCTTGTATCTGCTTGCCGACGCACGGCAAAAATTTTTGTTTTGAAACAGCTCCTACTTGCCGGAAAGGCTCTGGCTTGCTATACTACTTTAAAGAATACCATAAACCAGCCAAAAGAGAAAGAGAGAAAGGCGGTTTTTAACAATGTTTCTGTCCTTTTGTGGAAAAGTTCCCCGCGACGAGGGGGCTGCTTTCGTTGCGCCCAACGCCACCGTGCAGGGCGATGTGATCCTGAAAGCCGGTTCCACGGTGTGGTACGGTGCCGTGCTGCGCGGCGACGACGGCACTTTGACCATTGGCGAAAACTCCAACGTGCAGGATAACGCCGTGCTGCACTGTGATGTGGGCGGTGCCGTGACGCTGGGCAAAAGCGTCACCGTGGGCCACAGTGCGCTGGTGCACGGGTGCACGGTAGGGGACGGCAGCCTCATCGGAATGCACGCCACCCTGCTCAACCACTGTGTCGTGGGCAAAAACTGCATCATCGGCGCGGGTGCGCTGGTGCCGGAGGGCATGGTGATCCCGGATAACTCGGTGGCTGTGGGCGTGCCCGCAAGGGTCATCAAGCAGGTGAGCCCCGCACAGGTCGAGGCCAACCTGCACAACGCCGCCCACTACGTGGAGCACGGCAAGCTTCACGCCGCCGAGCTTGCCAAGGGCTGACCCTGTGCCGATTCTACAGTTTTTTGCCACATTTTTTCGTCTTTCCGCCAAAAAGCCGACATTTTAATTGACACCTGCGGTCTTGTCTGCTATAGTGAAATTGGCAGTTTATGTCATTCTGGAATACCAGAATTTTTGTACACCGCGCTGTTTGGTTTTTATCATTGGGGGAATTTTGTAAAAAGTTCATTGCGGGATGTTTTTTCACAGAAATGTAATGACTTTTCACTTAAAATCGGGTATACTATATCTTGCGGGGAGACGGGGCCGCAACCGTCTTTCCGCACATGATTCCTCCTCACACCAAAGCAATACCCCAAACAGAAACTCCCTCCGGTGTACCGCAAGCGCCGGAGGGAGTTTCTGTTTGCATCAGCTTTTGTATTTTATGATTTCCTGCAATCAAAGGAGAGATTTTTATGTCTGAACTGATCACTCGCCGTACTTTTTTAAAGGCCACTGGTGCCGCCGCACTGGTCGCTGCCGCAAGCGGTATGCTGGTTGGCTGCGGCGAAGGTTATGGTGCAACCCCCGGCAACCCGACCCTGCCCACCATTGACAACAGCACTTATGCTAACTTTGGTTCCTTTACGGTAGACCTTGGCCCTCTGAGCGGCCAGTGGACATCCCGTACTCCTTACGAATCGGACGGATGGCGGCATAATTATCTTTACACCGGCCTTTTTATTGATAACTCCTATAACACAACTTCTTCCGTTACGATTTATACCAGTAATTTTACCTGCAAACATAATGGTGCTACCGAATCTGGTCTGAAAGTGTGCAGTCTGGGCAATTTTGATTTGAATGACGCCAAAACCGGCTTCAACTTTATTAAAAGTGTAACCGTTCCTGCTGGTCAGAGCAAAATCTTCCCCCTCTACATCGACCTTGGCCCGGTAAACACCGCTTCATTCAATCGGTTTTACACGGGCAGCTTTACCATTACCGTTAAGGTCGGCAGCACCTCCCGCGTCTTCGATTACAGCGGTTTGATCAACGATCCCTCTGTTTCCAATCATTAAAAAATCAACTCCCCTGAAATGCCGTAAAAAGCCTTTCGGGGGAGTTTTTGTTTACAACGCTCTGAACTTTGCCGCAAACACGCTGAGCACGATTTTAGGGTTCACCTGCGCGCCAAGGCGCTGGATGGCAGCTTCGGCCAGCCGCAGGGCACGCTGGGCGGCAATGCCCTGCACCGGTGCGTGGGGGCTTTGCCGCAGGCCCGCTGCCGCCACCGCACGGAAGTCCGTCAGCAGGGCGGCGGCGCCGGCCTTGTCCTTTTCGTAGGCGGCCAGCAGGCAGGCTGCGGCATAGCTGTCACGGTCGGCAGCGGCCTTTGCCAGCTGCAGGGCCTTTTCCACCTGCGCGGTGCGGGCTTCGTCCTGTGCGGCGGCAAGCACCGTGCCAATGTGCCCATCGAACAGTTCGCTGTACAGCGCGGCCGTCTTTTTGTCCACCCCCTGTGCGGCGCAGTAGCGGGCGCACTGCTCCGGCGAGACAGGAGCCACTGCAAAGCTGACGCAGCGGCTGCGGATGGTGGGCAGCACGCCTGCCAGCGAATCCGCCGTAAGCAGGAACAGCACCCCCTCCGGCGGCTCTTCCATCACCTTCAGCAAGGCATTGGCAGATTCCTCGTTCATCTTTTCCACATGGTAGAGCAGCACGGCACGGCCCTCGGCCGAAAGGCTGGTGTTGAAGATCTCGCTGCGCATAGCCTTGACCTGACTGACCAGATATTTTCCGCCTGCGCCCATACCGGCAACGCTGATTGCTTCACGCACGATGCCGGTCTCCACATGGCCGCTGTCGCGGTCGCCAGGCTTACCCACAGCACGGCAGCATTCGCCCCGCAGAAGGGCCTCAGCGGGCGCTCCGCCTGCAGGGTAAAGATAATCTGCCGCAATGCAGCGGGCCGCAAAACCGGCTCCAAGGCCCTCCTCACCCACCAGCAGCACGCTGTGGGTCAGGCGGCGGGCTGCCAGCATCAGCTGTACGCTGCTTTTCAGTTCTGCATTGCCCTCCATGCGGTCCAGCATCATGGTGTTTCTCCTTACCTTCTGTTTCTCCGCTTCCACTGCTCACGGCGTACCCACGCGCGGACGGAACGATAGGCCATCGGGCCAAAGAACAGCCAGACGTTCGCCATGCTGAGCAGCAGGCTCAGCTTTTGCGGCAGCGGCGCGCCCAGAAAGCTGAGCACCCACAGTGCTGCCGCAAAAAAGCCAAAGTATTTTACCCGGATGGGGATGACAAAGAACAGCAGCACCTGTACCTCCGGGTACAGCATGGCAAAGGCCAGCAGCAGCGAAAGGGACAGGCAGTAGGTGCTGCCGGTCACGCCGGTGAGCAGGCAGGCCAGCACAGTGCCCAGCATCCCGGAGAGCAGATACACCGTATAGCGGAAATCGCCCCACTCCTGTTCCAGCGCCGTGCCGATGAACCATGTGAAATAGATGCCCAGCACCGCGCTGAGGATGCTGCCGCCGTAAGAGGGGATGAACGCAAAGGTGATGATGCGCCAGATCTGGCCGCGCAGCAGAAAATAGCGGCTGAGGGCCAGCCAGACGCTGATGGTCTGGTTCACAAACAGCTCGATGGCCAGTACAAGGATCTGCCCGCCCACCAGAATGTTGGTCAGGTTCGGGATGCCGAAGCGCCGTATTTGCGCTCCAGCTGGTTGAGCCAATTGTTCATATAGGGTGCCTCCAACGCATTGTATTCCGATATCGGTGAGTTTTGCCGCATTTTTCTGCTGTTATTGTACCATGATTGGCCGGGGCATTCAAGGCAATGCCCCGGTGTGGAAAACTGCCGCATCTTCCGCCCTAAAATACAGCTGTCAAGCGGATTTTGCGGCACAAAAGCACAACCGGAAAGTGTATGGAGTTTCCTGTCTGGAATGAACTTTTCACTTTTTCCACCGGGTTTTCCACCGTTTTTGTGAAGAAAAGGGCAAGTTTTCCATGAGGTTTTCCACTTTTTCCACCGGGTTTTCCACAACAAAAGGGCATCAGCCCTATACACACCGTAATTCAGGCCGCAGCTTTCTGGTAAGTTTTGGGCAAAAATGCGGGCATTCTGCCTTTTATAAAAAAGAAAGTCGAAGGATTTTCTTTGCATTCTACAAACCGTTCCTGAGCGGCGATTTATTTTTCTCCAATCTGGAATGAACCGGCCACAAGTTTTCAACACCGGGCCGCTGCCGTTTTTCTGTGTGGAAAAGGCGGGGAAACATGCAGTTTTCCACACCGGAAAAAGCTGCTGCTCGCGGGCGCGCCGGGAGCAAACTTCCCCAGTCTCGCTGCGCTCGACAGCCCCCTCTGGGATGGGGCCTTTGGCAGTACGGAAAAGTTTCCGGCTAAAGTGCAGAGCTTGCGGCACGCCAGAGGCTCCCTCTTTGAGGGAGCTGGCAAAACCGTCAGGTTTTGACTGAGGGAGTTGGCATCGCGCAGCGATGACTGAGAGGGTTCGTCCTATAAAAATGCCGGGCAGTCACTTCAAGACTGTCCGGCATTGCTTTTTTCTTTACATCATATTGTGGAATACCAGCTGTGCGATCTGGAAATACAGGATCAGGCTGCAGGCATCCACGATGGTGGTGATGAAGGGGGTAGCCATGATGGCCGGGTCGGCACCCAGCTTCTTGGCTGCCAGCGGCAGCATACCGCCCACCAGCTTTGCCAGAATGACGCTGAAGAACAGCGAAACGCTGACCACGATGGCATAGCCCATCACGTTGGCGTACTGGCCGGGGAACAGGAAGGTGTACATCAGGTAGATGCGCAGGCCGTTCACGATGCCCAGCACCGCGCCCACGATGGCAGACACCCGCAGCTCCTTGCCCAGCACCTGCAAAAAGTCGCTGGGTTCTACCTCACCCAGAGCCAGGCCGCGCACCATCAGGGTGCTGATCTGGTTGCCGCAGTTGCCGGCGGTATCCATCAGCATGGGCATGAAGGAAACCAGCAGCGGCAGGCTGACAAAGGCCTCTTCATAGTGGGTGGTGACCATGCCGGTAAAGGTGGCGGACAGCATCAGGATCAGCAGCCATGGAATGCGCTGCTTGGCGTGGGTCCAGACGCTGGTGCCAAAGTAGGTGGTGGCATCGTCGTCCGGCAGAATGGCGGCCATCTTCTGCATATCCTCGGTGCTCTCGTCGGTCAGAACGTCGATTGCATCGTCGATGGTGATGATACCCACGAACATGCCCTCGTTGTCCAGAACAGGCATGGCGGTAAAGTCGTAGCGCTGCATCTCACGGGCCACATACTCCTGATCGTCGGTCACTTTCACAGTGACCACGTTATCATCCATGATCTCGTTGATGGGAGTATGCGGCTCTGACAGCAGCAGGCTGCGGGCAGAAACAACGCCCTTCAGGCGGTTGCGCTCCACCACGTAGCAGGTGTACACGGTCTCTGCGTTTTCGCCCTGTTTGCGGATGGCGTCAAAGGCCTGGCCCACGGTCATATCCTTGCGCAGGCGGACATACTCGGGGGTCATCAGGCTGCCGGCGGAGCTTTCCGGGTAATTCAGCAGCTTGTTCAGGCTCTCACGGGTCTGCTTGGAGGATTTTTCCAGCACCCGCTTCACCACGCCGGCCGGCATATCTTCCAGCAGGTCGGCGGCATCGTCCAGACTCATCTCTTCAATGGCGCCCACAAGCTCCACATCTGAGAAGGCGTTCACCAGATCGTCGCGGGCTTCGTCGGACATATAGGCAAAGGCCTCGGTGGCCACTTCCTTTTTGAGCAGGCGGAACACCACAAGGCGGTTGTTTTCGTCCAGCTCTTCCAGCAGCTCGGCCAGGTCGGCGGGCTGCTCTTCCTCGGTCACTTCGCGCAGCTTGACGTACTGCTTCTTGATCAGCAGCTTGAGCAGGCGGCTCTTGGTGAGCATTTCGGGGTTGGCCTTGACCTCTTCGTCGTTGGCCTCCTCTTTTTCGGCCTCGCGCATGTCCTGCTTGAGGTCTTCAGTAGCTTCCTCGTTCAGATCTTCAGCCAGCTTCTGGCGGACCTCGGCGGGGATATCAGCAGGCAGCTCCTGCACCGGCAGCGCCTGTTCCGCAGCATCAGCCGTCAGCTTCTTTTCTTCCATATCCATTGGGCGTACCTCCTCAGTTTTTACGGAACAGGAGCAGCTCCTGTATCCGGAGGACGCAGCAGATCGGGAAACAAAAAACGCGCCGCCTTGCCTGCCGGAATGCCGCAAACGCCGCATTCTGCGCACACAAAGCCGCGCCTTCCTCTGCTCTGTTTTGCGGAAAGAGACACCGTTGAAGCGGTGCTTTTCCGCAGGACTCAGCGAAAAAGGCGAACGGTTGGGGAAAACGCAGTTGTTTTTTGTTTTCTGATCCACCGCGCCGGTGGTTCTACTTCGACTATGATCCGGGTCCATTTTCCTGCGTTCACCTCCAAGTTTTCATATTCATTTTTTTATTATAGCGCCGCAAAAAAACGGGGTCAACCCTAAACCACCGATTTTATTTACCAGAAAGCCTTTTGCAAAACAAAACACCCTCTTCCGTGTTGCGGCACACGAAAAAGGGTGTTTTGCTTGGATATTGCCTTGGTGTGAGGAGGAATCATGTTACTTGGGTAAGCGGTTGCGGCCCCGCTTCCCATGGCAAAAGTATAACAGCTTTCACAATTGAATTCGTTAAGAAGCTATGAAGAAACTGTAAAAAGGGAATGGTATCTTTTGGAAGATTTTGTGATAACATTTTTTGATTGACCTTCGTTTTTTCACATGCTAAAATGGAACTGTAAAAGCGGCTGTTGTGATGCCAGATCACAGCAGCCGCTTCTCTTTTACACAAAAAATACGCCCCGGTCATCGTTCGATGAACGGGGCGCTAAAACGATATCCGTTTTTTCTCTGCGGCAAGATCCCTGCAAAGCAGGTCTTATGCAGCAGGCGGAGCAAGGTATCTGCAAGCAGACCTTATGCTCCTGACACACGCGGGGTGTGCTTTCAAGGACCCTCGCGGGCGCTTTGGTATCTCAGACCCCGCTGCGGTGCTTCGCACGGAACAAAGCACCGCCCGGGAAGTGAAATCAGATAGAACTCGTATGGCGAATGCTGTACTTCAGCACATCACCTGCATGGATGGATGCGTTTCTCCGCTTCGTACCGCTGCATTGCGCAGTAACCGCCGGTACGGGGCAGCCGCCCTCTTGCATTGTGGGGCTAAGGTGCCGCAAATATCTGCATCCAAAGCGCAGAAGAATGCTTACTTGTACAGGTCGACCAGACGGGTCAGGTGCTCGTAGCGGTCGTTTGCAACCTGCTGGTTGCGTGCGAACAGCTCCTTAGCACGGTCGGGGAAGGCACGGGTCAGGCGGCTGTAACGGGTCTCGTTTGCCAGCAGTGCCTGATACTTGTCGTTGTCCACGGCCTTGGAGGTCAGGGTGAACGGATTCTTGCCCTGAGCCTTGTTTGCCGGGTTGAAGGTGAACAGGTTCCAGTAACCGGCCTCAACAGCCTTCTTCATCTCGTTCTGGCAGTTGGTCATGCCGCCCTTGACACCGTGCAGCTCGCAGGGAGCATAGCCGATGATCAGAGACGGGCCGGGGTAAGCCTCAGCCTCAGCGATGGCCTTGACAGCCTGAGCCGGGTTAGCACCCAGTGCGATCTGAGCAACATAGATGTAACCGTAGGTCATAGCGATCTCGGACAGGCTCTTCTTGCTGATCTCCTTACCAGCAGCAGCGAACTGGCAGACTTCACCAATGTTGGAAGCCTTGGATGCCTGTCCACCGGTGTTGGAGTACATCTCAGTATCGAAGACCATGACGTTGACATCCTCGCCGGAAGCCAGAACGTGGTCCAGACCACCGAAGCCGATGTCGTATGCCCAGCCGTCACCACCGAAGATCCAGACGGACTTCTTAGCGATGAACTGCTTGCTCTTCAGGATCTCTGCAGACTTCTCGCAGCCGGCAGCAGCAGCCTTCTCCAGCTCAGCGATCAGGGCCTTTGCGGGCTCGTCGTTGGCCTTGGTGTTGTTCTTGGTCTCCGATGAACTTCTCAAAGGCAGCCTTCAGCTCTGCGGATGCCTTGTCGGAACCAGCAACCTCAGCGATCTCCTTGATCAGGTTCTCACGGACGGTCTTCTGGCCGATGTACAGGCCCAGACCATGCTCTGCGTTATCCTCGAACAGGGAGTTGCACCATGCAGGACCATGGCCGCTGTCCTTGTTGACGGTGTACGGAGAGATGGAAGCGGTGCCGCCCCAGATGGAGGAGCAGCCGGTAGCGTTGGAGATGTACATCTTCTCGCCGAACAGCTGAGTGATCAGGCGAGCGTAAGAAGTCTCGGCACAGCCTGCGCAGGAGCCAGAGAACTCCAGCAGCGGCTGGTTGAACTGAGAACCGATAACGGTATCGTCAGCAAACTTGGAAGGCTTCTTGGAGATGTTGGCCACGCAGTAGTCGAACACTGCCTGCTGATCGGCCTGGCTGTCCTGCGGCACCATGGTGATAGCCTTGGTGGGGCAGACGGTGACGCACTCGCCGCAGCCCATGCAGTCCAGAGGAGACACAGCCATGACAAACTTGTACTCGTTTGCGGGCTTGTTGTCGCGGCTCTTGGTCTGTGCAGGAGCAGCTGCCAGCTCGTCGGCGGTCAGCTGGAAGGGACGGATGGTAGCATGAGAGCAGACGAATGCACACTGGTTACAGCCAACGCACTTTGCAGCATCCCACTCGGGGACGTTGACAGCGGTGCCGCGCTTCTCGTATGCAGAAGCGCCCTGCTCCCACTCGCCGTTTGCATTTGCCACGAAGGAAGAGACAGGCAGGCTGTCGCCGTCCATACGGGCAATGGGCTCCATGACATCGCGGATCTGCTTGACCAGCTCCGGACGGCCGGTGAGAGCCTTGGGTGCGGGATCAGCCTCGGGGTTGGACCAGGATGCGGGCACGTCCACCTTGTGGATGGCGTCAACGCCTGCGTCAATGGCCTTCCAGTTCATCTCAACGACGTCCTGGCCCTTCTTGCCGTAGCTCTTCTGAGCTGCCTGCTTCATGAAGTTGACGGCATCCTCGATGGGCATGACGTCAGCCAGCTTGAAGAATGCAGACTGCAGGATGGTGTTGGTGCGCTTGCCCATGCCGATCTCGATGGCCTTATCGATAGCATTGATGGTATACAGCTGGATGTTGTTGTCAGCGATATACTTCTTTGCCTCGGCGTTCAGGTGGTGGCCCAGCTCCTCATCGGACCACTGGCAGTTGATCATGAACACGCCGCCGGGCTTGACATCCTGGACCATCTTCATGCCCATGTGGATGTAAGCGGGGTTGTGGCAGGCCACGAAGTCAGCCTGGTTGATGTAGTAGGGGCTGCGGATGGGCTTGTCGCCGAAACGCAGATGGCTGATGGTCACGCCGCCGGTCTTCTTGGAGTCATACTGGAAGTATGCCTGAACATACTTGTCGGTATGGTCGCCGATGATCTTGACGGAGTTCTTGTTTGCGCCGACGGTGCCGTCGCCGCCCAGGCCCCAGAACTTGCACTCCTTGGTGCCAGCAGCTGCGGTGATGGGAGCGGGCTTGACTTCCGGCAGAGACAGGAAGGTGACGTCATCGGTGATGCCCAGAGTGAAACGCTCCTTGGGCTGATCCTTCTCCAGCTCCTTGAACAGAGCGAAGATGGAGGACGGCGGGGTGTCCTTGCTGCCCAGGCCGTAACGGCCGCCGGTCAGAACGACATCGTTCAGGCCAGCCTCACGCAGGGTAGCGGCAACATCCAGGTACAGGGGCTCGCCCAGAGAGCCGGGCTCCTTGGTGCGGTCCAGCACAGCCACCTTCTTGGCGGTCTTGGGCAGGACCTTCAGCAGGGAAGCAGAGACCCAGGGACGATACAGACGGACCTTGATGATACCGACCTTCTCGCCGCGTGCGTTCAGGTAGTCGATGACTTCGTCAGCAACGTCGCAGATGGAGCCCATAGCCACGATCACACGGTCAGCATCGGGTGCGCCGTAGTAGTTGAACAGATCGTAGTTGGTGCCCAGCTTTGCGTTGATCTTGGCCATGTACTTCTCAACAACAGCAGGCAGAGCGTTGTAAACGCTGTTGCAGGCCTCACGATGCTGGAAGAACACGTCGCCGTTCTCGTGGGAGCCGCGCATCTTGGGGTTCTCGGGGTTCAGAGCCTTCTTGCGGAACTCCTCGACAGCCTCCATGTTGCACATTTCCTTCAGGTCGGCGTAATCCCACTTCTCGATCTTCTGGTACTCATGAGAGGTACGGAAGCCGTCGAAGAAGTTCAGGAAGGGAACCTTGCCCTCGATGGCTGCCAGATGGGCGACCGGGGACAGATCCATGACTTCCTGCACGCTGCTCTCGACCAGCATTGCAAAACCGGTCTGGCGGCATGCCATGACGTCGCTGTGATCACCGAAGATGTTCAGAGACTGGGTAGCAACGGTACGTGCGGAAACATCGAACACGCAGGGCAGCTGCTCAGCAGCGATCTTGTACATATTGGGGATCATCAGCAGCAGGCCCTGAGAAGCGGTGAAGGTGGTGGTAACAGCACCTGCACCCAGAGAGCCGTGCACAGCGCCGGCAGCGCCCTGCCTCAGACTCCATCTCGACGACCTTGACCTGGTTGCCGAAGATGTTCTTCTGGCCGGCAGCAGACCACTGGTCCACGGAGTCAGCCATCGGAGAGGACGGGGTAATGGGGTAGATGGCAGCCACGTCCGTGTAGGCATACGCTACATGGGCGGCAGCGGTATTGCCATCCATAGTTTGCTTTGCTCTAGGCATTTTTCTTCCTCCATTATTCAGAATTTGGTACCTTTTGCGCGGGGCAATATGCCCCACATGGGACCGGAGAACCCCATAAAGGCACTATTGCTTGTATACTATAATAGCAAATTCCGCTCGCAAAGTAAACGCAAACCGCCCGACAAACGCACCAAAAATAAAAAAAAATTTTTAGCGCTTTTGTACGTCTTTAGCGTGTTAAAGTGAGCAATGGCGCGGATTTTCCGGTTTTTGGGCAACAGGCAGCCTTCTCTTTTACAGAAATTTTAAAATTCCGGCTGGAATGCCCGCTCCGGGGCGAATCTCATCATTGACAACAAACCGCATTTTGCCGTAAACTGGGAAGCAGAAAACCGGCGCTGTGCCGGAAAAAGGGGCGTTGAAGAAAATGAGCAATCCGGTCCATTTTGAAAAGACACTGTCCAGCGAGACGCTGTTTGAAGGGCGGGTCATCACCCTGACCAAGGACACTGCACTGCTGGAAAACGGCAGGACCGCCACCCGCGAAGTGGTGCATCACCACGGCGGCGCGTGCATCCTGCCCTATTTTGCAGACGGCACCATCTGCATGGTACGGCAGTTCCGCTATGCCATGCAGCAGCAGCTGTGGGAGCTGCCCGCCGGTAAGCTGGAAAAGGGCGAGGACCCCTTTGCAGCTGCCAAACGGGAACTGGAAGAGGAGTGCGGCCTGACCGCCGACAACTACATCTCGCTGGGCGAGTTCTACCCCACCGTGGGCTACGATACCGAGATCATCTACACCTGGGTGGCCACCGGCCTGCACGAGACCCATATGCACCTGGATGCCGACGAGTTCCTGACCCCGGACCGGGTGCCGCTGGAAAAGGCCTACGAGATGGTCATGCGCGGCGAGATCAAGGACGGCAAGACCATTGCCGGCATCCTGAAACTGAAAGCCCTGCTGGCTGAGGGCAAGCTGTGAATATCCTGTACGAGGACAATGCGCGTGTGGTGCTGGACAAGCCTGCAGGCCTGTCCAGTGAGGAGGGCGTATGACCGCCGCCCTGCGGCAGCACTGGGACATTCCGGATGCTTTTGTGGGGGTGGTGCACCGGCTGGACACCGGCGTGTCCGGCCTGATGGTCTATGCCCGCACCCCGGCGGCCGCCGCGGCCTTGAGCCGTCAGATCACCCAAAGTCAGGACGCCTATGCAGTGCAGGACGGCCGGGCCGAGGGCAGGGCAGAGGCCCCCTGCTTTGTCAAGCAGTACCGGGCGGTGCTTTCCGGCGGGCCAAACGACGTCCTGCCTGCGGCAGGCACCCTGCGGGACTGGCTGTTCAAGGACAGCCGCAGAGGCCGGGTGTTCCCGGTCAGCCGCCCGCGCAAGGGCGTGCGGGAAGCCGTGCTGGAATACCGCATTGTCCGGCAGACGCAGGATGCCTGCCTTGCTGAGATCACCCTGCACACCGGCCGCACTCATCAGATCCGGGTGCAATTTGCCTCCCGGAAACACCCCTTATGGGGCGACGGCAAATACGGCAGCCGTGTGAAGGGTGCCATTGCCCTGCAGAGCTGCGGTCTGCAGTTCGTACACCCGGACACCGGCAGGATCATGAACTTCACGCTGCCGCTGCCGGACACTGCCCCCGGAATCTGTTCGCGGAATGATGCCGCGCCTTGGTGAAAACGATGGAACAATACAAAACTGATGCTGAGATCTATGCGGTGCTGGAGCGGGAGATCATCGACCTGACCATCCGTCCCGGCTCCCCCCTGAGTGAAAACCCGCTGTGTGCCCGCTTCGGCGCACCGCGCACCCTGATCCGGATGGTGCTGCAGCGCCTGAAAGAAAGCGGTCTGGTGCGCATCGTGCCCTACAAGGGCACCACCGTCACCCGCCTGAACCGCCGCATCGTGGATGAACTGATCTACGAGCGCACGGCGGTGGAGGCAAAGGTCCTGCGGGACTTCACCCCCAAATGCACCCCGGAGCAGCGGGCGCTGATCCGGGTGCGGGTGGATGCCTACGAAGCCCTTGCACGGGCCGAGGCCCCGGACTACAACAAGCTGTACGAGGCCGACCGCCTGCTGCACGAGACCTGGTTTGCGGCTATGGATAAGATGTATTTGTGGAGCACGCTGCAGAACGCCCACGCGGACTACAGCCGCTTCCGGATGCTGGACACCATGACCACCGGCGGGTTGGACGAGGTGATTGCCGACCACCGCAACCTGCTGAACGCCATCGAGCGGTGCGACCTTGCCGCCTTTGAGCCGCTGGTGGAGCGGCACCTATACGGCGGCATCCGCCGCCTGGGCTCCAAATTGACCGGCGAATACGCCGACTATTTTGAGCCGGAGACCCAGAAGTGACCCAAAATGTTCCACGGGGAACAATGACCATTGGGAATGCCCTCCGCTGCTTACGGGTTGCGGCACCCAGCATCCACATCGTGCCTTGGGCGGCACTTGCGTCTTGCTGGCCGCTGCCCCAACAACTCCTCCCTGTTTCCGCCGCTGGCGGCGGTCGTCGTCGTTGCTGGGCATTTTCAGCGGAAAAATGATTTTTATTTGCGAGACGGGAAGATCTGCGGATCTTCCCGTCTCGCTTTTCACGGAAGGGGGGCTAACCCTCTCAGTCACGCCTTACAGCGTGCCAGATTCCCCCTTGTCGCTGTGCGACATCTTTCCCCGGCCGGGGAAGTCTTTCCTCTCAGGGGGAGCTTTATTTGTGCTGACCGGAAGATACAAACCACAAGCCCGGAAGGCAGAAACACCTTCCGGGCTTGCTTTTCGCAATATTTTTTACAGCACCCCGGAGATGAAAATCTCCAGACCGATGCCGATGAGGATGACGCCGCCCAGGATGGATGGCCTTGCCGGAGAGCTCGGTGCCGAACTTCTTGCCGATGTTCAGGCCCGCCATGCAGAGGAAGAAGGTGACCACCGCAATGATGATGGATGCTGCCAGCGCCATCAGCCAGCCGTACTCCGAGATGGTAAAGCCCACCGAAAGCGCGTCGATGCTGGTGGCTACGCCCTGCATGAACAGGGCACCGGCACTGAGCTCGGTGGCCTCCTCGGCCTCCTCGCCCTTGATGCCCTCCAGAAGCATCTTGCCGCCGATATAGCCCAGCAGGGCCAGCGCGATCCACGGGATGAATGTTTCAAAGGACGAGAACAACTCCACGATGGTGTGCACACAGATCCAGCCGGTCATGGGCATCACAGCCTGGAACACGCCGAAGGTGCCCGCGATCCTGCACATGGTGTCTTTGCCCATTTTGGGGTCATGCAGACCGTTTGCCATGGACACCGAAAACGCATCCATCGCCAGACCTACGCCCAGCAGGGCACTGTTGAGGAAAAAGTGGTCGGTGCGGGCGGTGCGGGCAAGCACCATCACCTTGTCGTTCTCACCCAAGCGCATCACCCGCACGCCGGAGCCGTAGCGGCTCTGCAGCGGGATCTCGTTGACGTGCAGACGGATGATGATGCCCTCCTGGCTGCTCAGCAGCACATCGTCCACGTCGTCCACGATCTTGACAGCGGCCACCTTATCCTTGGCGGCATCGTAGTTGCGGATGCCCTTGCCGCCGCGGGCTGTGATGCGGTAGGTGTCGATGTCGGAGCGGCGGCCCTTGCCATTTTCGGTGACGGTGAGCACCGTGCCGCCTTCGCGGCAGATGCACACACCCACAACTTCATCGCCCTCGGCCAGACGGATGGCGCGCACGCCGTGGCCGCTGCGGCCCATGGGACGTGCATCGGCTTCGTTGAAGCGGATGGCCTGACCGTTGCGAGTGGCAACGATGAGCATGTCGTGGCCGGAGGTCAGACGGGTCCAGGCCAGGGCGTCGCCCTCGTTCAGGGCAATGCCGATCAGGCCGGTCTTGCGGATGTTGGCATACTGCTCCAGCGGGGTGCGCTTGATGAGGCCCTGCTTGGTGACCATGGTCACAAAGCCGCCCTCGGTGTCGGCGTCCTTGCTCTGGCAGATCATGTTGGTGACCTTTTCGCCCTCGGCCAGCTGCAGCAGGTTGACGATGTTGCTGCCCTTGCTGGTGCGGCTGCCCTCGGCGATGGTGTAGCCCTTCATGCGGAACAGGCGGCCCTTGTCGGTGACAAAGAGCACATAGTCGTGGGTGGAACCTACGAACATCTCCTGCACGATGTCCTCTTCCTTGCGGGTCATGCCGGAGATGCCGCGGCCGCCGCGGCGCTGGGCCTGATAGGTGGCCTTGAGCTGGCGCTTGATATAACCGGCCTCGGTCAGGGTGTAGACGCACTGCTCCTCAGCGATCAGATCCTCGATATCCACCTCACCGGTGACCGACTGGATCTCGGTGCGGCGCTCGTCGCCAAAGCGTTTTTTCATGTCCAGCAGCTCTTCCTTGACGATGGCCAGCACGCGGGCGTCATCGGCCAGAATGGCCTCCCAGTTCTCGATCTTGGCGTGCAGACCGGCCAGTTCTTCCTCGATCTTGAGGATCTCCAGACCGGCCAGACGGCCCAGCTGCAGCTTGACGATGGCATCTGCCTGCGGATCATCGAAGCCGAACTGCTCCATGATGGCAGCCTTGGCTTCGGCCATGCCGCCCTTTGCAGGCACGGATGGTGGCGATCAGCTCATCCACGATGTCGGTGGCCTTCTTCAGGCCTTCCAGAATGTGGGCGCGCTCCTTGGCCTTTTTCAGGTCGAACTGGGTGCGGCGGCGCACCACCTCGTCCTGGAACTCGACGTACTTCTGCAGCATCTGCTTCAGGGTGAGCACCTTGGGCACCTTGTGGTCGATGGCCAGCATGATGACGCCCACGGTGTCCTGCAGCTGGGTGTACTGGTACAGCTGGTTCAGAATGACCTGGGCGTTGGCGTCCTTGCGCACATCCACCACGATGCGCATGCCCTTGCGGTTGGTCTCATCGTTCAATCCGGTGATGCCTTCGATGCGCTTGTCCTTGACCAGGTCCGCGATGTTCTCGATCAGGCGGGCCTTGTTCACCATATACGGGATCTCGGTGATGATGATCTGGGTACGGCCGTTCTTGGTCTCCTCGATGGTGGCACGGCCCCGCAGGGTGATCTTGCCGCGGCCGGTGGCGTAGGCGGCACGGATGCCTGCGGCCCATGATGATGCCGGCGGTGGGGAAGTCCGGGCCCTTGATGTATTCCATCAGGCCGGGCAGGTCGATGTCCGGGTTGTCGATATAGGCCACACAGCCGTCAATGACCTCGCTGAGGTTGTGGGGCGGGATGTTGGTGGCCATGCCGACCGCGATGCCCTGGCTGCCGTTGACCAGCAGGTTGGGGAAGCGGCAGGGCAGCACGCTGGGTTCCTTTTTGGTCTCATCGAAGTTGGGGTCCCAGTCAATGGTGTCCTTCTCGATGTCGGTCAGCATCTCCACCGCCATGCGGCTCATGCGGGCCTCGGTGTAACGGTAAGCAGCCGGGGGTCGCCGTCCACCGAACCAAAGTTACCCTGGCCGTCCACCAGCGGGTAGCGCAGCGAGAAGTCCTGTGCCA
>VOFC01006803.1_pt1 | contig 48753 bp, 84 predicted proteins | sample 5384161 | NCBI WGS metagenome assembly VOFC01 (sample SAMN12384722, study PRJNA508395) | human gut metagenome | isolation source: healthy gut B | host: Homo sapiens | reverse complement strand
AGGGTGAGACGGTTGCGCGCATCTAGTGCCTTTCAACTCTCTTTGAATTTCCATACATAGAAATATGGCTTCCTTATTTCTTCATTTTTTCTTTGATCTCATATCCAGTCTGCTGATACATTTCTTTCTGCATTCATGCACTGTCTCGATATTTTCCGATATATTTTTCATTTTGGTCACTCTCTTGCGAGGAGTGTATCCAAGTTCCGTTCCTCTAAATAATCAAGATCTCGCTAGATTCCATGTTCTTTCGCTGGCCTCTATTTCATCATCAGATTATTGTAGTTCGGTCTAAGGATTCATTTTTATACAGATAAAAATATCTGCAACACATCAATGTATCCACATAGTTTTTCCTGCTGATAAACAGGGGGGTATAAAATAAAACTTCAGCTTTTAGGATTCCACTCCCCAAATTCTACTCTCTGCTTAACTCCCTTAAGCTGTTTTCCGCTCCTGCTTTCTGATGCACTCTATCTAACTCTAAACCAAACTTTTTTGTATACCGGTTGGTCTGCATCACTTCCCTGCATCTGTTTTTCTTTTCCTGTATCAATTTTTTTTTTTTCTTCCACTTTTCAAACCCTCCAATCACCTGTGGTCAGAGGATTATAACGCAGTTGCACTCCCATACCAGTCTTGAAATTTTTGCCATTTGTGGTATTCTAAGACATATCATCGAAGCGAATCTATAATATTTTCTTTTTTTATCTACTTTGATGGCACATAACATCGTAATGAACACGATGAGCAGGACACTGCAGATGCCTCCCGATACTTACCCATGGCAATGTAAATTTGATCTCATCCAGTCCCACGATCACCTAATGACAGATTTTTTGCAATTTCTTTATCATCTTCTACTAAAAATATATGTTTCATGTTATCTATTCTGATACTCCTCCCTGCTCATGCAGGTAACGTGCTCCGTGCGTATATCATCCATCAATCCCAATGGATATCACGGTTGGTATGGTGATGATAGATAAATCCGCATTTTTCCTGTACCGTTTTGATTTCTCGACTTTCCATCAAATAGCCACACAGATCCTGTCTAACTTCAAATCTTCAAAACCATTTAACAGTTTCCTCCACAGCTTCCCGTATCAGTCCTTGTCCCCAGAACGGCACTCCGATCCAATATCCGATCTCCCTTCGGTGTCAGGAATATCTAAATTACTTGCAGACCCGATGTCAGTCCTACACTGCCTGCCCATCCTCGATCTTTTGGTATTATGCATAGGTCTCATCCGCAGATAATACATTCCCTCTCTGTTGTCTTACCCTTGTATGTATCCAGCCAACCGGCAATGGGGCCAACCCGCCCTTTTTGCGTATTCGCAGGCTTTTTAGCATCTGATTCTGCCATTTACGCAGTATCAGTCTTTTGGTTGTTAATTCCATGAAAATTCTCCCGTTCTTGTATTGCTATGTTTTATTCTATCTTGATTGATACTTTAATCAAAACGGCTGGCATAGGTTCACTTTTCCCTTTGCCTTTATTGTCGATCGTATATTTTCTCCTCGGTGTTCCTTTTTGATGGTTACCTTTCCTTTATTGTTTACCGTAATATATTTCTTACAATTCTTGGACTTACTGTAGGTTACCGTTCCCTTTGCCTTTGTGACACCGATCTTAAAGGAATAGTTCTTTGCAAGTTTTCCGGTAGATGCCTTGGCTTTGTAAGTCTTTGACTTGACTTTTACAGTCATTGATTTTTTTTTCACCAGTTTTGCAATATTAGACTGTGCACTCTTATGCGTGCTGGTTGCTGCAACTTTTGCTCTTACATAATAAGTTCCTGACTTTTTTTTCGGATAGTTTTTCAGCTTCTTTTGCACTTCGCATCCGTATAATAGGTGTAGGTTACTTTTCCTTTGCTTCCGGTTACCTTCGCCTTACCCGATCTTGATCGCTTTTGCCTGTGTAAATGGCATACTTGTCCTTTAAGACTACTTTTGAGGATTTTTTCGTACTTGTTTTTCCATTGTCCTTGACTTTTATTTTCACAGAGGTCTGATAGTATTTCGTTTTACCTGTGATCGTTACATTTCCCAAACCTACAAACGATACCTTTCCCTTTGCATCTGTTTTCGCGATCTTTTGTATTGCCGGATGCCCAGGTGATATTTTTTACTGCTAAATGCCACTTTTTTGTCCAAATTCCGGATTGATCAGCCACAATTTTGCCTGTGTCTTTTTTCCAACCTGACATTTTGCACTATCAATCCCAATACTAAACTGATATGTATACTCTTTCGGCGTATTCCATATGATTCCCCTGTTTGTGATCGCTTCCGAAAAAGTGCCGTTTGGAATATACATCGACTGACTTACCGTCTGATTCGCCGGTTTTGCTGCTGCCTGCGGATTCTCGGCATTCCCAAAGCACTGCGCCCATGTATAGACTCCATCCATATAAAAACATCCGATTCCTACCGTTGTGGCATCTTTCGAAAGAATATTCTCTCTATGACCTTCTGAATTCATCCAACTGTTCATAACTTCTGAAGCCGAACTCTGATTAATCGCAACATTTTCTGCGATCATCGCTGCATTTGCCGAAAAACAGCCTGCACCATCCGGTCTTGTATGGGAAAACAGCACTTCCTGCTCTCCTGCTCTGATCATCGCTGTTTCTAATAAGCTGCTGTCCATCGTCAGTGCCGACAAACCATTTTCCGCTCTTTTTTTGTTTACAATGGAAAGAACCTCAAAGGCTTTTTTATAATCTCTGGTACCGGAAATGGTGATCTTCTCTGCATAGTGAAGTCCATTTTTACCAAACTTCACAAGTTCTTTATTCCGGCAGTTTACCTGTACTCCCGCCTCAAAGGCGTTCTCATCTACATACTGTGTAGATGCCGGAAGCGTAATACTTGTTAAAGAAGGGCAATTTGCAAATGCCTGTCGATAGATTGTTTTCACCTTTGACAAATTTACCGTTTCTAACGCATAGCACTGTGCAAAATCGGCATAACCGATCGTTTCTAAGCCTTTGCCGTAAACGTTTTCAGGCTGCTACAACTGTTAAAAACGGAACCACCCCATTTTTCATTCGATCCGGAAGTGTGACGTTCACTAAACTGCTACAATCGCAGAAAGTCCGCATGCCCAAGGTCTGAAGTCCGCCAAAATCAATCGTTTGAATGCTGCTGCATGCCTCAAACATCCTGTAAGGGGACTCTTTCAGTACTTTTCCGAATTTGACGGATGTAATCTCTGTACAACTATCGAATGCAAAACTGCCAGCCGTTGTTATCTTATCGGTAAGTACCAATGCTCCTGATAATGAGGAATCGTAAAATGCTCCCTCCCCAAGTATTGTTACATTGGAAAACGAACGCTTTTCAGATTACGGGTCTTGGAAAAAGCATAATCTCCGATCTGCTTTACACCGGTCGGCACGGTAAATTGTGTAACCGCTTTATCCACCGGAAACAGCACTAACGTGGACTTATCTTTTGTATATAAAACACCATCTTCTGCTATAAAAGCAGTGTTGCCGGATGCAACTTTCAACTCGGAAAAGGCTCGTATTGCCAAATAATATCAGTGGCGAAAATTTTGTCATTTTTTTAGAATTTCAAACGTAGTAATCACGGTCTCCTGCAATGCATAATCCCCATTGTGGTTACCCCGCTTGCGGAAAACGCTGCTAATGAAGTACATCCTGCAAATGCTCCGCTCTCTATGGTTTTGACATTCTTAGCAAGTTTTACTTCTGTAAGTGATGAACACTCATAAAATGCTGCCTCTTTGATGGTCTGTAAGGATTGTGGAAAGCTAACCGATGTAATGGAACTCATTCTGCAAAAAGTTCTGCTGTCCGATCACGGTAATCCCTCACTGATCACTACACTCTTTACATTGAGTTCGCTCCACGGTGCAGGTTCTGACAGACTTGCATCCGGCATTGCACCGGAACCTGTGATCGTCAGTGTCGTACCTGATAATTTCCATTTTACATTGCCATATGTACCGCTCTGCGCAGAAGCTCCTGTCGCATTCTGAGTCGATCATTCGTTCCGGTACTTTTTGTTCTTCCTGATCCTTTACTTCTATGTTCTCTGCTTCTGTACTCTTTGTATCCTGACTCTTTACTTCTGTATTTTTTGCATCTTCGTCCTCTTTTGGTTTGTATTTTCCCGCCGGTGAGATGTCCTGAGCTTTCCCTCCGACTAACTGCCCGTCCTCTTTTTGGAGAGATGCTGCTGCCTGTACGGATTTTGTGGAAAATCCAGACATTGCGTATAAAAGACAGCATCCCATGAACAGTCCTAACACTAATTTTCCTTTTTGTTTTTTTTTCATAAATTTAGACCTCCTTTTTTTAGTTGATTTTCCAGTAATAATATATTATTTCCCTACTTTTTTCAGTTATCCTATCAATCACCCTTTCAGTCACCTTTTCAGTCACTTTCCTATTTCAAAGATCTTGTATTGTTATTGCTTTATTTTACCACATTTATCTGCTTACCGGAATATATTTGGAATAATCAAAAGAATCAAAAAAGACATTCGGACTCCTTTCAGAATCCGAATGCCTAAAATATTATACGCTATTTCCGTAATTGTGTTTGCATTGGCACAAATTCAATTTTTAATTGCATCCCCATACCATGAGCTAACCGCTTCAAAAGTTTTAAAGATGGATTTCTGGTTCCATTTTCAAGTTTACTTATATCTGCCTGATCTATTCCCGTACGCTTTGCAAGCTCTTTTTGTGTTAAATTCTGTTCAATGCGTGCATCGATCATGGCACGAATAACATCCATTTCCGGCTGCATGTCATCCCATTCCTTTTTTAAATTCAGGGTCTTTTAATTCTTCTTGTAATAAATTTTGAAATTCACTCATTATTCACCATTCCTTTCTATAAAGCTTTTCTGTACTTTTTCGCTTTTTCAATTTCGCTTGGTGGTGTCTTTTGTGCTTTCTTAACAAATCCATGCGTTAATATTATTCTCCCTTCATAATAAAAGAAATATAATACTCTTGAAATATCTGTCCCTACTTTTTGCTCGCAATTCAAATATTCCGTCACCTAAAGGTTTACTGTATGGTTCTCTTAACTGATTCCCATACTGCTCTAAAATACTAACTAAGCCAAATAATTTTGCCTTCATTTTAGGATTTTGTGAAAGCATAAAATCTTTCGCGGGTTTCTTTCCCTCCTCTGTTTCGTAGAATTCTGCTTTAAATTCACTCATAACTTTCCTCCGATGTGATTTCTATATAAATATAATATGGTGTTTTTACCATATTGTCAAGCAACAGGACACGCCTTGATCAAAAACAAACCGTAATGTAAATTATGATAAAATGAAACCAAGTCCTCTCCCCATGGAATCCCCCACGGATAAAGGTGACATAGAAGCACCTGTTGTTATTTATCATAAAAAGTGTACATAAGCACTGCTCATATATTATGTTCCCTCTAACATGGTTCTTCATCATAAACCAGTTTTGCCTTTTCCTCATACAGCATCCGGTCTGCACGCACGATCAGTGTCTCCGGTTTTTCCTCCGGGTCATCCACTAACGCATAGCCGATAGATACGGCAAGCGGATAGAGCAGTTTTTCTCCTCACATTTCTGACGGATCAGCGAATGAAGCCTCTCCATAACCCTTGCAGGCTCTGACAGTTCCGTACTGTAGTCTAACATCATAAATTCATCACCACCGTAACGTGCCACAAAGATGTTATACTCTCCCGCAAGCTGTATCATGCACTCCGCAATGGATATCAGTGCATTGTCTCCTTCTGCATGACCATACTTGTCATTAATCTGTTTGAAACGGTTTGCATCTAAGAGATAAAGGATCATCGGATGCTCCTTATCCGCCTGTGGAATCTTCGTTTCTAACATAAAAAACAGACGTTTCCGGTTATTCAGTCCGGTCAGTGCGTCATTATAGATCTGTGTCCTTTGTGCATAGACAAAAATGATAAACAACGAAGTGATGATCGCCGGTGCTATGATCGGTGTGTTTCCAACTGTCATCTGTACCATACCTGCTGCCAATGGAAATATCAAAAATATTCCAAACAGCCAGCATAACATCCGTCTTTCCTTATTCGTTTCCCGGATGCCATTCTTTACGGCATAGATACAGACTACAAGACTATACAGATATTGCAGGGATGACACAAAAACGAACAATACGCCTCTTTGGTATGTACCATCTGCCGCAATCTGAAATACCCAGCCGGTCCACGGTGTCGTCAGACATAATACCATTGCAAGCCCGATCGGTATCTGACAGATCGAGATAGGCCAGTCTGCCCGGACGTTTATCCGTTCTTCTGATGCGTGCCATTGCAAAAAAGAACCAATAATATGATGCTAATGTCATACACAGCAGTGACAGGCTGTTTGAAATCCACGCCACTGCCGGATTATACGGAATATAGTGCGCCTGGGTCAGTATCCACACCAGACCAAATCCCAAAAATTCTATATATGCTGTCAATGCTCTCCGTAGAGATGTGACCTCAAATTCACTTCCAAAATCGCTCTGAATACTGATCCCCATCGTAATTGCCATCAGTATACAGAAAAAATCCACCCCTATATAGGTTACTACCATTTGCAAATTCACAGACTCTCCCACCTCTTTCTGTTACTTTTCCTCTGCCTTCTTTCTCCAGTAAAATTATTCCTAATCCTTAGATTCAATTACTACTAATCTGCCTGTTCGCAATTCAATCTCTGCCTGTTCTCCTGTGATCTCATTACTGATCCCGACGAATGGCAGTGATCTAACGTATAATCCTCTAATGGATATTTCATTCCCTTTAATGTGATGCCTTCCACAGCTCCCATAAACGGAAGCAGTGAGACATATTTTCCATACTGTGTTTCTCTTTTTGATCACGGTTCTTTGATCTATGACCTGTACCCGGTTATGTGCATCTACAAGATAAGCCGAAATTCCCTCTTCCCGCAGCAATCCCAGCAGATAGACATTTGCAAGCATATGGTCTAACCTGCTTCCGGTTCCTCCTACAATATGGATTTCTTCTGCCCCAAGCTCTGCCGCAGTCTGCACTGCTGACTCGGTATCCGTATCGTCTTTTTCCGGACGTAATACTTTCCACTCAATGCCGTCCATTTTTCGATACGCCTCTAATACAGCCGGGTCTACGGAATCAAAATCGCCCACGATCATGTCCGGTTTTTTCCGCACTTATATAAAAACTCCATGCCGGAGTCCGCAGCAATGATATAACGAAATTGTTGTTCTTCTATATATTTTAACATAAAAAGATGCCTCTATGGCACCGCCTGATATTAGCAATATCTTTTTTTTTTTTTTGTATCATTTTACTAATCCGCTCTTATTTCATCCGATTTAAAAATTCCTGCACATTCTGCTCTACATCACCTTTGAAAACTGCACTTCCTGCCACGATGATATTTGCTCCTGCATCCATGACCATTTCCACATTGTCCAGATTGATCCCGCCGTCCACCTGGATGTCGGTTTTGAGTCCCTGACGCTCGATCATCTCCTTTAACTTACGGATTTTTTCCGTACAATAAGAAATGTAGGACTGTCCGCCAAAGCCCGGATTCACTGTCATGATTAATACCATATCCACTTTTTTGGCAGGATATACTCTACCGCTTCTAATGGGGTTGCAGGATTCAATGCCACTCCTGCTAAGACATCATGCTCTTTGATCACTTCAATGGTGCGGTCTAAATGTTTACACGCTTCTGCATGAACGGTAATGATATCCGCTCCTGCTGCCGCAAATTCGTCAATATAACGAATCGGCTCCTCGATCATCAGATGCACATCAAAAATTCTCTCCGTCAGCGGACGGATCGCTTTGAGCACCGGAAATGCAAAGGAGATGTTTGGGACAAAACAGCCATCCATAACATCAATATGCACATAATCCGCTCCCGCTTCATCAATCACTCGGATCTGCTCGCCTAAATTGGCAAAATCAGCAGATAATATAGACGGTGACAGACATTTCATAATTAAGTTCCTCCTAATACTTTTTTCGTATCTTTTATTTCTTCATATAGGGTACAGTAGTTCTCATACCGCTCTGTACTGATGCTTTCCTTCTGACAGTGCTTCCTTTACGGCACAGTCCGGCTCATGGATGTGACTGCATCCCGTAAAACGGCATTGTTCTTCTAATGCCACAAATTCAGGATAGCAATCTTTTAAATCCTCTTTTTCAAATCCCGGCATATACATGGAGCTGAATCCCGGCGTGTCCATCAGATAGGTGTTTTTCGAAAGCGGTATGACCTGTGAATGTCTCGTTGTATGCTTTCCTCTTTCGATCTTCATACTGATCTCTCCGGTCTCCATTCGGATCTCTGACTGCAGCACATTCGTAAGCGAAGATTTTCCGACACCGGACGGACCGGCTAAGGCGAAGGTCTTGCCCTCTATCTGCTCTTTGACGGTTTCTATGCCGATTCGCTCTTTCGCACTGACAAAACAGATCGGATATCCGGCTACGGCATAGATGTCCTGCAGCCTCTTTCGTTCTTCTTCATCCACTAGATCTGTCTTATTAAAACAAAGCACTGCCGGAATATGCTGATATTCCATCATGATCAGAAAACGGTCTAACAGATTAAAGTTTGGCTTTGGCTTTGCCGCCGCAAAGACCACCAATGCTCCGTCTATATTCGCAACTGCCGGGCGGATCAGTTCATTTTTCCGCGGCAGGATTTTTCAATGTTTCCTTTTTTTGTTTCTTCGTCAACAATCGCAATCTCCACATCATCTCCGACCAACGGTTTGATCTTCTGATTGCGGAACGCACCTTTTGCCTTACATTCATAAATTCCGGGTTCTCCTACATGAACGTAGTAGAACCCGGAAATTCCTTTTACTATCTTTCCCTGCATATCTTTCCTTACTGCTTGTTAAATGTAACGTCCTGTACCTGTTTCTGCTCTGTTCCGTCAGAAAGTGACCAGGTAATCTCAAGTTTTCCGGAAGACATTTCTGCGATATCTGTTTTCTGGATCGAGTATGGGAAGGATTCGATCGCAATACTGTTCCACTGCTCTAACACTGCTCCATTAGAGTCCTTTAATACAATACTTGCACCTACCACACTGTCATTATCTGCCGGTGCCGTAATCTTGGCACTGAACTTATAATAAGTGATCTTTGGTCCGTCACTGATGACCAGACTGATATTGCTTCCCGCATCGACATATTTTCCATCTGCGATACTCTGACTGATGACATTTCCTGCCGCAAACGGTATCACTGTTCTCTTTGGTAACACTTGTTACCGTCAGTCCTGCTCCTGAGAGTTCGTTTCTGGCATCTGTCTCCGATTTTCCAACCACATTTGGAACTACGACCGGTGCTTTTCCCTGAGATACAACAATACTGATACTGTCACCCTTCTTTGCCTTGGCACCTGCATCCGGTGTCTGGGAGATGACCTGACCGCTTGCTACCGTATCACTGTTTGCGTAATCCCTTGAATACTTAAATCCGTTATCCTGCAGTTTATTAATGGCGGATGTCTCATCGAGTCCCTTGACATCCGGAACGGAAACTTCACCCACGCCACTGCTCATCACAACGACAATGGTTGTATTTTTTTCTTGATCATATCTCCTTTGTCTTCACTCTGGGAGATGATCTCTCCTGCATCATATTTTTCGGAAGCCTGTGTGCCGCCGTCTTTGATGCCTAGATCAATTTTATTTAATGCTTTTTTGCTTCCTCATAGGTCATTCCGGTGACATCGATCATCTCGACCTGTTCGCTGTCTTTCTCGGTTTTTGTCGCCTCTTTTTATCATCCTTTTTTACCGGAGGAACCAAATTTTACGATCCCACTGACACTTAAGATCAGCCAGATGACAATTCCGACAATGATCACACCTGCAACGATCCCTGCAATGGACATAGCCTTTTCCATCTTCGATTGAGTTCGCCTTCGGATTCTTCCTCCTCTTCGTCGTCCTCATCCTCTTCCGCTTCTTCCTGCGGATCAAATAAACGCTTTCTCTTCTTTTTGATGCGCTCTAAATCTTCATCGTTATATTTTCTTGTCTCGGACATTTAATCACTAATGTCACAAAATCTTCATCCGGTATACGCAAGTCCAATAGGTGGATACCATTTCTTCCTTTAAATGCTGACCGGATTGCTACTCGGTGCACCACCCTGTGCTGTATCTCCGTCAAACGGTACACGTCCTGTCACCATTTCGTACATCACGATTCCAAGGAATAGATATCACTTCTGCCATCTACAAAACCGTTTCTTGCCTGCTCCGGTGAAGAATAATGGACAGAACCCATCACATCGGAATTAATGGTATTCGATGTTGCGGCTCTGCAATACCAAAGTCCATGACTTTGACTTTTCCCTCTGTGGAGATCATGATATTCTGCGGCTTGATATCCCTGTGTATGATATTTTTCTTATGGGCAGCCTCAATTCCTCTGCCTACCTGAATGGCAATACTGACGCTTCTTTAAAAGTCAGTTTGCCTTTTTTCTCAATATAAGTCTTTAAGGTAATGCCCTCTACATATTCCATGATAATGTAGTACATTCCCTCCTGACTTCCTACGTCATAAATATTGACGATATTCGGATGCTCTAAGCCCTGCTGCAGACTGTGCCTCGGTACGGAACTTTGTTACAAAATTAACATCCTCTGAAAATTCCTGTTTTAATACTTTAATCGCAACGAAACGTCCTAATGTATGGTCTTTTGCCTTATAAACATCCGACATTCCGCCTGCACCTATTTTTTTCCTACGATTTCATAACGATCATCTATAAACATTCCTTCTGTTAGCATTCTTTCCACCTCGTCTAAAACGGTTCTATAACAACCACCGTGATATTATCCTTTCCCCCATTGTCATTTGCTGTCTTTCAACCAATCTCTCCGCGCATTCTGCAATATCTCTCTGACTGTTGATGATGCTTTCGGATGTCTGATCCTCTACCATGTTTGTCAATCCATCCGTACAGAGCAATATGTAATCTTCGGTTCTTTAATTCACCTGAAAGAAATCCCGCATCTACTTTGTCTGCTGCTCCTATTGCCCTTGTAATGATGTTCTTGTCACGGATGATTCTTTGCTGTTTCTTTTGCAATCTCGCCCATGCGTACCATTTCTTCTACCAAGGAATGGTCTCTGGTCATCTGTTTGATTTCTTTTTACAACATATATTCTGCTGTCACCAACATTGGCAACCCATAAGCATTATTGTCACTGTCACTACAACAACCAGAGTAGTTCCCATTCCCTTCATTTCCTCATCACCGGCTTCGCTTTTTAACAGCATGGTCATTTGCCTGCTTTTAAATGGCATGCTCAAATGATATCACCGGTTCGGTTCAATGTCGACTCATCCTATTCCATCTGCTACAATAAACAGATTAGGCAGGCATCCAACCCTGTCAACAGATGTATATATATAATCCTGATTAACGGCACGCGTCTTGCCTATATCAGTAATCGCCGTTGCTTTCATCAACATCCTCCATATACTTATTCTTAACTGTCCACAGGCACCATCTATGTCTCTGCCCATTTCCCTTCTAATTGTAACATTTATTGCATTTTTTCAAGTTCTATTTTGAATTTCTCTGTTGCCGTATGATCCGGACTGCTTATAATCCCGCTCTTTGATCGGGATTGACCGGAATCAGATTTATATGACAGTTCATTCCATGGAAACCAGCCTGCTGAGTTCCTCTGCATCCTCATTGTATCATTGACTCCTGCCACTAAGACTGTACTCAAAAGGTCACTCTCCTGCCTGTCTTTGAAAAATAATATTTGCAGGCATCGATCACTTCTTCGATGTCATACTTATTTGCGATCGGCATCAGTTCCTTTCCTTTTTTCTGATTTGAAGCATGCAGGGAAAGTGCTAATGTCATCTGTAATTTTTTTCTTCGGCAAGTTCCTTAATCTTCGGTACCATGTCACAGGTGGATACCGTAAGATTTCTCTGGCTGATGTTTAAGCCGTTTTCATCGGTCAGCATGGTCAATAAAACGCAGCAATATTTCATAGTTATCCATACGGTTCTCCGAACCCATCACTACCACATTGGAAATCCGCTCTCCGATGTCTTCTCCTGAATCGCGGTATATCTGCTCTAACATTTCCGATGGTCAGTCCTCTGACCAATCCGTCTAAGTGTAGATGCACAGAAACGGCAGCCCATACGGCAGCCTGCCTGTGAGGAGATGCAGACGGAATTGCCATGTTTATAGCGCATCAGCACACTTTCTATCATATTTCCATCCGGCAATGCAAACAGATATTTTTGGTTCCATCCAGTTTTGAAATTTGTGGTCACCGGCTTCTTCTAAGACCTGTCAGTTCTGCCTGCTCTTTTAATTTTCCCGAAATTCCTTTGAAAATTTGTCATCTCATCCCAGCTGCTCACATGGATGACATGCATCCACTGATATATCTGGGATGCCCGGAACGGCTTTTCTCCAATGGATGTCAAAACGCTTTCAATTCTTCTAAATCCATGGATTTGATGTCTGTTTTTCTATGATTTTCACTCTGTATCTCATTCTGTTTCCCTTTTTTTCATCTTGCAATGAAAAATCCGTCATTTCCTTCTTTCTCCCGGAAAAATCTGTTTTGCAGTTCTACTTCCAGTTCCGGGTACTGCTTTGACAAACCACCTGACATTTTCCTCATTTTTCCGCTTTAATCGTGCAGGTACTGTAAATCATTCTCCGCCCGGTTTGACATAACGCACTGAATTTTTTATAAAATTCCCGCTGCAATGCCACAAGCTGATTTCTTTTTCTACGGTCATCTTATATTTGATATCTTTTTTTTGCCTATCACACCAAGTCCTGAACACGGCAAATCGGCGATAACGACATCTGCTTTTTTCTCCCATGCCGCATCAAAAATCCTTGCATCCGCGCACTCTGCCTGCATATTAGATACCTGACATCTTCTGATATTTTCTTCGATCAAAAAGACTTTCTGTGGTGTCACATCCCTTGCGATGACCCTTCCCTTTCCGGCATCTGTTGTGCCACATAAATGCTTTTACCTCCCGGCGCGGCGCAGAGGTCAAGACCACATCCTGCTCTTTTTACCTTTGCCGCCTTGGCCACCTGTCATAGAGCTGATGTCCTGTACATAAAAAAAAGTCCTTCCTGAAAATTCTTTATGCTGCCATTCAGATAATCATAACCGGACATGCAATGCATAAGGAATCCTCCATGTTCACTTCCATACCCTGACACCTTTTTTGCACCGGTCTATCAATTTCTTGTTTCGTGATGCTTCAGTATTGATTACACCTTGGTCGGTCTGTTCTGTCAAAAATGCCGCCGCCATCTGTTCGGTACACTCCATTCCATATTCATCCTTCCACTGACAGACTAACCACTCCGGAAGGGAGTAGATAACGGAAAATACGCGACCGGTTCTTTTTCTTTCTCCGGATAGGTGATGTTCTCTTTATTTCTTGCGATGTTTCTGAGAACTCCGTTGACAAAACCTCTTAACGTATGGAACCCACGTTTTTTTGCCAACTTCACTGCCTCATTGCAGGCAGCAGAATCCGGCACTCCATCCAAAAAGCAGATTTCGATAGACCGCACTCCTTAGGATGCAGCGGATGACCGGTTTCATTTTATGTACTTTTGTATTGGAAAATGTATTGATGATATAATCTATCCGAATCTGGTATTCTAACGTTCCCTCTACTACTTTTTGTAAAAGGCACGTTCTCTTTTTCTAAATACCGGTATTTGTCAATGTGTTTTTAATCGCGCAATATGACTGTACTCGCCATCCCTTGTTACTGCTAAAAGGATGTCGAGTACAATCTTCTCGTGTCTGTCTTATCAGTCACGGTCATTTCCTCCAAATAATAAAATCAGACGAAGTAGCTGAAGAATCGCTGAAGCCGCACCCGCTACATAAGTTAGTGCCGCAGCTCCTAAAACCCGTCTTGTATAGCTTCAATTCATCATCCTGAAGCATATTTGTGGTTCCTAAGATATGATGCACTTAGACGCATTGAACTCTACCGGAAGTGTCACTAACTGAAACAAGTACTGCTAAAAAGAAGAAAATGATTCCAAGCTGGATCAGAAAACTTCCGGTACTGCTGTTAAAGAACAGTCCGATAAGAATCAGCGGCCATGCCATGTGTGGACCCAAAGTTTGCCACCGGTAACAATTTCCACGCAATGTCAGTGGAAAATATCCGGTCTGATGCTGGATAGCATGTCCACACTCATGGGCTGCTACACCAACCGCTGCAACAGATGTGCTTCCCATAGACACTGTCGGAAAGGTTTGCGGTATTTTGAATATTTTTTAAACGTATTGTTTACATGGGCAGATGCCAGAAGGCAGATTACTGCACCAATAATTACTAAGAAATAAGTCGGGTCCCACCAATAATAATATGGCATATGAATTCCTCCTTTTTATTGCTGTTTTGTTCCAAGCACCGTTCCGTTTTCAATTGTAAATCCACGTAAGAAATCAGCAACCGGCATACGCTTTTTTCCTTCTAACTGCACTTCTTCCAGCGAAAGACGGTCAACGCCTGTCTGTATGACAAGGCTCTGTTTGTCTGCCTTTACCACTGTTCCCGGTGCAGCATCCGTATTGCCCGGATGTACCGTTGCCTTCCAGATTTTCAATGTCTTACCGGAAAGGTAAGTATAGGCACTCGGCCATGGATTCAGTCCACGAATCAGCCTCTCAATCTGCACTGCAGATAAAGACCAGTTAATCTTTCCCAATGACTTCTGAATCATTTTGGTATGCGTTGCAATCTCATTATCCTGTGGTGTATACACTGCTGTACCATCTTCAATGGATTTCATGGTTTCTACACATAATCGTGCCCCAGCATCCTGCAATTTATCAAAAAGGCTGCCACCGGTCTCCTGTGCATCCAGTTCCACAGCCACAGATGCTATCATATCTCCGGTATCCAGGCCTTCATCCATACGCATAATCGTTACGCCGGAAGCCTTCTCTCCATTGATTACTGCCCACTGGATTGGTGCAGCCCCACGGTATTTTGGAAGCAGGGATGCATGGACATTGATACAGCCATATTTTGGCATCTCTAAAATTTCTTTTGGAAGTATCTGTCCAAAGGCTGCTACCACAATGATGTCCGGCTGATATTTTGCCAGATATTCTATGCATTCCAGGCGACGTACCCGCTCCGGCTGATACACTTCAATTCCATAGGCGATTGCAGCTTCCTTTACCGGAGGATACTGCATGCTCTTTCCTCTTCCCTTGGGTTTATCCGGCTGTGTTACCGCAAGCACTACTTCATGGCCTGCTGCCACAATTGCCTCTAATGTACCCACCGCAAAATCCGGTGTTCCCATAAATATTACTTTCATTTCTAGCCCTCCTCATAGACTACGTCATGAAGCTCGCCCTCTACTTTTTCCATATACATATGTCCATCCAGATGGTCTAATTCATGACAGATTGCTCTTGCTAAAAGCTCTGTTCCCTCAATCTCATATTCATCACCATCTTCATTAAATGCACGGGCTTTTACATAATTTGGTCTTGTAACTGTTCCTGCCTTGCCCGGAAGACTTAAGCAGCCTTCATCTCCAGTCTGGGTTCCGGAAGTCTCGATAATCTCAGGATTAATCATAAGAATCGGGCCATCTCCGATATCAATAACTACCATTCTCTTTAAGATTCCAACCTGCGGTGCAGCAAGTCCCACACCATTGGCTTCATACATGGTTTCTAACATATCATCTGCCAGTTCTAAAATCTTTGGTGTTATCTCTTTAATTTCTTTACAGGTCTTTGTCAATACCGGATCTCCTACGGTCCGAATCTGTCTTAATGCCATTTTTGCTTCCTCCTTAAATTCCTTTCTCTAAAAGCCATTTACCGGGTCAAAATCAAATTGCACCGATATATTTTTTACTCCCTGTTTTTCTTCCATAAGCTGTTCTACTTTATCTTTTATCTGAATCAACACACCATAATCCGGGTGTTTGAAATAAAGTACTTTTTTATAAATGTCATTTACCTTGGCTACTGCTGCATCTGCTGGTCCAATCATCTGAAGCTTTTTATCAGCCTGCACTTTTTCCATGGTATCTGCAAGCTCTTTTGCACATGCATAGGCTTCTGCTTCTTCTTTTGATGCACAAAGCACAACCAGCATATGCCATACCGGCGGATAACGCATTGCCTGCCGGTAGAAAATTTCCTCTTCATAGAACTGGTTATAATCCTGATTCTTTGCACAGATGACGCTATAGTGCTCCGGATTATAAGTCTGGATAATGACCTCTCCCGGTTTCTCACCTCGTCCTGCCCTTCCGGCTGCCTGGGTCAGAAGCTGAAAGGTTCTCTCAGCGGCATGATAATCGGATACATAAAGAGATAAGTCTGCCGCCAGCACTCCTACTAATGTTACATTTGGAAAATCATGTCCTTTTACAATCATCTGGGTTCCAATCAGGATATCTGCTTCCTGATTGGCAAATGCGGAGAGGATTTTCTCATAGCTGTCTTTGCTTCTTGTGGTATCAAAATCCATCCGAAGAATCCTTGCCTTAGGAAATTCTTTTTTTACCAGTTCCTCAATTTTCTGGGTTCCGGCTTTAAAACCACTGATATATTTTGAACCACAGTTCGGACATATCTTAACATGATTTTGCTCATAACCACAATAGTGACATATCAGTTTTCCATTATTATGTGCATGCAATGACACATCACAGTGGGGACATTTCATTACATGACCACAGGCACGGCAGCATAATGGAAACCCGGTCGCCAAACCTATGGTAAAACCGCATCACCGTCTGATAGGTCAGTGCAATCTCCGGAATTAATACGATGGACTGCTTTCCCCTGCCGGCAGCTTCTGCAATCAGCTCCATGTAGACTTCTGTCTTACCGCTTCCGGTCACTCCGTGAATGAGGCACGGCTTCTTTTCTGTTCTGGCATTTTCTATCACTGCATCCACCACTTTTTGCTGCATTGCATTTAAGACCAGTAACATTCCGCTCCCTTTTCCTGTGCCACCGGATTCCGGGTTATCTAAGTCCGCACTTCTTCTACCGTTATAACGCCCTGCTGCATCATTGCTTTGATGACATCTGCCGTAATATGAAGCTTTTTGGTTATTACATCATAACTTAAGACAGTTTCTTCTAACAGTGCTTCTAACAGTCTTGCCCGGGCAGTTCTGTGCTTTCTTTTCAATTCTTCCAAAAGGCTTGCCGCCTCGTTAAAGGGAAGTACAAGACGCACCAGACGGCTCTTTTTTTCCTTTGCTTTCTCTTTAATCGGAATCACTGTCTTTAATGCCTGGTTCATGGTTCCGCCATAATTTTTACGCATCCATGCTGCCAAGGCAATGAACTGTGATTCGATTTGCATGGCATTGTTATCAACAGCTTTAATGTCCTTTAATTTTGCCGTGTCAAATTCTGCTTTATCTGCCAGTTCTAACACGTAGCCCTTTATCGTCCGGTTTCCAAAGGGAACAATGACCTGCATTCCTTCCGTTATCTCATCCTTTATTTCCGGTGGAATCCGATACTGAAAAGTTTTATCTAATTTTTCATGAGAAATATCAATTATGATATTGGCATATTTTGCCATCTTTTTATTCTCCTCATATAATTTCTTTTATCACTTCCCGTCGTTCATCGTCCAAAATGTTTCCGCCTTTGATTTCCTGATACTCTTCATGCCCTTTTCCTGCAAGGACTATGACATCTCCCGGTTTTCCATGTCAATGGCATAGCGGATGGCTTCTTTTCTATCGATGATCTCAATGTATTTTCCATCTGTTTTCTCAATTCCTGTTTTAATATCATCGATGATCGCCTGTGGTTCCTCAAATCGTGGGTTATCTGATGTGATAATCGTAAAGTCTGCAAGTCTTCCCGATACCTCACCCATCTCGTAGCGACGCAGTTTGGAACGGTTCCGCCGCATCCAAAGACACAGACTAAACGCTCCGGTCCGTATTCTTTTTTAAGGTACTTAACAGGCTCTCAAGACTCATTGCATTATGTGCATAGTCGATCATCAATGTAAATTCATCGGAAACTTTTTACCATCTCAATCCTGCCACGCGTCTTTTGCCTCTTTAAGCGCCTTTTTCATATCCTCCACGGAAACATTGAAGTGATGGCAGATCGCAATGGCTGTCAGGGAATTGTATACACTGAATTTTCCCGGAACATCAATCTCTACGTCAAAATTTAAAAAGTCCCTCTACGGTATAGGCAACCCCTAAATATCCCGGACGTTTTACTAATTTTGTATTGACCGCATGGATATCCGCATCTTTGGAAAATCCAAATGTTTCCACTTCGCAGGTGTGTCCTTTTTAAGATCTCCTCCACATGGGCATCATCTTTATTGACGATTCCCAAACGACACTGGCGGAACAGCATGGACTTGCAGGCAAGATACTCTTCAAAGGATGCATGCTCGTTTGGTCCGATATGATCCGGTTCAATATTCGTGAATATTCCGATTTCAAATACAAATCCTGCCGTACGATGCATCATCAGTCCCTGAGAGGATACCTCCATGACACAGCAGTCACAGCCTGTTTCCACCATTTTATGAAAATACTCCTGTATAATATAGGACTCCGGTGTCGTGTTGCTTGCCGGAATGACTTCATCCCCGATGATCGCCTCGATCGTACCGATCAGACCGACTTTATAGCCTGCACTCTCTAAAATGGATTTTACCATATAGGTTGTGGTCGTCTTTCCTTTGGTTCCGGTCACTCCGATAACACGCATTTTCTCTGCCGGATGGTCAAAATATGCTGCTGATAAAAGTGCTAAGGCATAGCGGGTATCTTCGACTTTGATGACCGTTACCCCTTCTGGTGCTTCTACATCCTCCTGCACCACGATCGCAAAGGCTCCCTTTTGTGCCACTTCCCCAACAAACTTGTGTCCGTCCACTGCCGTACCTTTGATGCAGACAAACAGATCGTCTTTCCCTGCTTTTCTCGAATCATAAATCAAATGTGAAATCTCAATGTCAGGGTTCCCCTGCACACATTGATAATCTAATCTTTCTAATAATTTTTTCAGAGCTGGCATAAGCATTCCTCTTTTCCTTTTTTATCTTTTCTAATAATAACGGACTTTGCATCTCAAGTCAATTTCACGCATAAACTTTCCACAATGGAACATACTGTTTTTATGAAGAAAAATTTTTTTTGATCTGTGGGCTGACGGGATGGTGTATGGAGATCATCTTCACCTCGTTTCACGCCTTTTTTAATAAGGATTTCCGCCTCAAAGGGCAGACCTCTATCTGGATGTTTCCGATTTACGGACTCGCTGCACTGATCCATCCGATGCATCATCAGATGGAGGACAAGCCTGTCCTCTACCAGCGGCAGCATCTATACCCTTGGTATTTTCACCTGCGAATATATCAGTGGTTCCCTTTTTAAAAAAAACATCATATGTGTCCCTGGGACTACAGCAATGCCAAAGCAAATGTCGATAGTGTCATCCGCTTAGACTACGCACCGTTTTGGTTAGCGGCAGGATTGATCTTTGAAAAAATCTTAAGTATTTCGGATTCTGAATCTTGAAAATTTCGGACAACTATTATATGATAGTAAAAATCACTTAAGGAGGAACACTATGCGACATTTAATGAGTCCGTTGGATTTTTCCGTTGAAGAGTTGGATGAGCTTTTAAATCTTGCCAATGACATCGAAAAAATCCCAAAAATATGCACATGCATGCGATGGAAAAAAAAGCTTGCCACCTGTTTTTTATGAACCGAGCACCAGAACCCGTCTTTCTTTTGAAGCTGCCATGTTAAATCTTGGAGGCAGTGTTCTTGGTTTTTCCAGTGCCGATTCGAGTTCAGCAGCAAAAGGCGAAAGCGTTTCCGATACGATCCGTATTATTTCCTGTTACGCAGACATCTGTGCGATGCGTCATCCAAAAGAAGGAGCCCCTCTTGTTGCTTCTCTTCATTCCAATATTCCAGTTATCAATGCCGGAGACGGCGGTCATCAACATCCTACACAAACTCTTACCGATTTATTAACCATTCACAGTTTAAAAGGCAGATTAGACAATCTGACGATCGGTTTGTGCGGCGATTTAAAGTTCGGACGTACCGTTCACTCTCTGATCAATGCCCTGATCCGTTATCCGGGCATCCGTTTTGTATCTGATCTCCCCGGAGGAATTAAAAGTACCAAGTTATATCCGCGAAGAGGTCTTAAACCGCAATCATATCCCATATGAAGAGGTCATCCGCTTAGAAGATGCCATGGACAAACTGGACATTCTCTATATGACACGCGTACAAAAGGAACGTTTCTTCAATGAAGAGGACTATGTGCGCATGAAGGATTTTTACATTTTAGATAAGAAAAAAAATGGAGTTGGCTCCAAAGGATATGTTAGTACTCCATCCGCTTCCTCGTGTCAATGAAATTTCCGTTGAGGTAGACGATGATCCGCGTGCTGTTTACTTCAAACAGGCACAGTATGGTGTCTATGTACGAATGGCACTGATCCTGACTCTGCTTGGAATTCAGGTATAAATGACAGTTGAAAACACGACAAACAGGAGGACAACTATATGTTAAATATCAGTGGAATCAGCGAAGGTTTTTGTGCTTGATCATATTCAGGCAGGCATGAGTCTGAAAATCTATCACGACCTTGGATTGGATAAATTAGACTGCACCGTTGCGATCATCAAAAACGCCAGAAGCAGCAAAATGGGTAAAAAACATTATCAAGGTGGAATGCAGCATTGATGCTCTCGACCTTGACATCTTAGGATTTATTGACCACAACATTACCGTCAACATCATCAAAGGTGATACGATCGTTGAAAAACGAAAACTCCACCTTCAAAACAGGTTAAGAATGTCATCCGCTGCAAAAAATCCAAGATGCATTACTTCGATCGAACAGGAACTTGACCAGATTTTTTATTTTAACGGACAAAAGAACATGCCGTTTACCGTTGCAAATATTGTGAGGAAAAAATTCCGTTCATTAAAATAATTTTCGATTTATTTCTATACAGGTTCAAACAGCCCGCAGATTCATGATGATGTCATATTTTGTCATGATCCCTGCAGGCTGTTTTTTTCACTCTATAGAAAATATCGTGTTACGTTAAATTTATTGGTTCTTTTTTATACATTTTCATACTGACCCAGACTGCTGCTGCTAACTCAAGCAGACAGGAAATCACCATGGCTGAGGTTCCCCTGTGCAATCCAAACATCATAAAAATGTCATTTTTATAACCCAGTCCCAACAAAAGCTGAAGGATCACCAAAAAAGGCTGTTACGATCCACATGCCGCCTATGATGAAATGATAATATGGTGCGCCATCCGTGACATAGTTCACAAAATACTGCACCCCTTTTTTTATTGTTTCATTTTTTCTGTGCAAATCGGAATATTCCTCCAATTACGACAGTCATCACTCCGATTCCGATCGGATATGCCGCATGCAACAAAACGAAAGCCATCCAAAATATTCATTCATCATGCCGAACACTCCTGCTGCCAATATCAGCACAACCGGAATCCCGCCAATCCCAATCCGTATATTTTCTAATCTGTTTACCGGATTTTCCTCTTTTTAAAACAAGTGTCTTTAATGGTTTGATATCTTTTGGTTTTTCTAAAAATATTTTTTTCGCAAAAATATCATAACCAGTGCCACAATATGTAACAGGATAGAAATCATCAAAAGTGCCACACCATATGCTGCCCGGTTCTCTTTGCTGCCGATCAGAAACGGAGTCAGGGTTGTTGGTCCGCCAAGCATGGTGCCGGAAGCCACTGTCTCTACAATGACACTGATCACAGTCATCAACACAAAGAACAGGACTGCTAATCCACACCAAAAGTTCAAACAGCCTTTTCCTGCTTTTTTCCAAAAACTTCATAATACTTCGCATCTGTCTTTTTCTACATATCCGGATGCAAAATCTGCAGCCTTCTCTGCATTTTCATCAAAAAAAACCAATATACAAGGATTTCACCGATATAGAGTATTCCCACCAATCCAATATACGGATTTATAAGTGTGCATAAAAAATGCAAGTAATAACGGTATGATCCAATACATATTCATCTCTCCTCTTTTCTTTCCATATGATGTCCGATTTTATCACAAAAAAAGAACCAAAACAATAAGTTCTGATTCTTTTTTTTTGCATATTATATATGTATATCTTCTATATATTCCTTATAGCAGTCTCCTCTACTCCCTATGCATCTGCCTTATGCCCCGGATAGTGAACATGAAGCAGTTCATGCTCTCTGTTCTTTAATAAGTCATCGTAAAGATTTTTTTCACGATCGGGTTGTTCTCGCTTCGTTTGATCCCGAAGTGCCTTATCGTTTTTGTAAAGACCTTCTGCACGCAGACGTTTTTCTGTAGAACGGGCAAACGGCTGACCTGCTCCCGGCAACACATCCACCCGGACATGCCATCACTTCTACGAAGTCAAAATGCTCTTCACCGCTTTCGATCTTCTTGATCGGCTCCTCTGCATTGCCAAGTCCGCTGACGATACCGATACGGACGGTACGCTCTCCTAAATCCAGTTCACAGATGCTTTGCAGTGCCTGCCATTCCTCGTGTTCCGATGAACTCAATGTCTTTTAATGCTTTCGGACTCTTGTCTGCTACGACACGTCTGACTGCTGCTTCGGTCACACCACCGGTTGCTCCAAAATCGCACCGGCTCCGGAATAGATAGAAAATGGCATATCATATGCTTCCGGCTCTAAACGGTCAAAGCGGATACCGATCTCTTTAAACATTCCGATCGCTTCTTCGGAAGTCAGAACATAGTCCACATCCGGTCTGCTGTTGCGTACAAACTCTTCTCTGGACGCCTCATATTTCTTTGCCGTACATGGCATGATCGCAACAGATACGGTCTCTTTTCCTTCTTCTTTGTCTAATTTCTTATAATATTCTTTGATGACCGCTCCAAACATCTCCATCGGGGATTTTGAAGTAGATACATATTTCATCAGGTGCGGATATTTTGTCTCCACAAAACGGATCCAGCCCGGACAACAGGAAGTAAAGAGTGGGTATTTCCGTCCTTCTTCGGAAAGTGTCTCTACTAACTCCGCAGACTCTTCCATAATGGTAAGGTCTGCTCCCACGGAGGTATCAAAGATTGAATCTACACCTAATTTTCTTAAGGATGCAATTAATTTTCCAATTGTATTCTCACCCGGTTCATAACCGAATGCCTCACCGATCGCAACACGGACTGCCGGTGCGATCTGCATTACCACACGTTTTTTCGGATCATCGCAATCGCTTCCCATACGTCATGGGTATCGTTTTTGATCGTAATCGCCCGGTCGGACAGACTGCTGCACACTGTCCACAGTTGACACAGTTTGTATCCGCAAGATCACGTCCGAATGCTGTGGAAACCATCATTTTAGAGCCACGGTTTGCAAAATCGATCGCTCCGACATGCTGAATCTCGTTGCAGACACGGACACAGTCACCACAGAGGATACATTTATTCGGGTCTTTTACGATCGCTTTTGAAGAACGGTCGATCGGACGGATCGGATTGGTGTTCTCAAAACGCACTCCCGGAATTCCGAAACGTTTGGCTAATTCCTGCAGTTTACATTTTCCATTCTTCTCACAGGTTGTACAGTCTCTGCAATGTGCTGCTAATAACAGCTCTAAGATACGTTTTCTGTGATAATAAAGCTGTGGTGTATTCGTATAGATCTCCATCTCATGCTTTGGCGGTGTAGAACAGGATGCCACAATGCCACCCCACTTGTCTTCTACGACACACATACGGCATGCACCATAGATGGATAAATCTGAGTAATAACAAAATGTCGGTAAAATAATTCCGGCTTTGCGGATTACCGCAAGTATATTTTTTTTCATCGGTGAACGACACGCGTTCTCCGTCTATGATCATATATTTTTCCATGCCAGTCCCTCCTATACTTCTTTTTACTGCATGGAAAGGACAACCTTCCTTGCAGGCTCCACACTTGATACACTTCGTGGTATCAATCTTAAACGGTTTCTTGATCTCGCCGGAAATTGCTCCAACCGGACAGACTCTTGAACATTTTGAGCATCCTTTACAAAGTTCCGGATCGATCTGAAGGGTTACTAAGGCTTTTACACTGTCCTGCCGGACACTTCTTATCTACCACATGGGCAATATATTCATCACGGAAGTATTTCATCGTGCTGACAACCGGAGATGCTGCTGTCTTTCCAAGTCCACAGAGTGCTGTTGCGGAAATGGTCTCTGACAGTTCCTCTAATAATGTAATATGCTGCATCGTTCCGCGTCCTTCGCAGATATCGGTTAACAACTCTAACATACGCTTGGTTCCCTCAAAGCACGGAATACATTTTCCACAGCTTTCGTTCTGTGTAAAATTCATAAAGAATCTTGCCACTTCTACCATACAGCTTTTTGTCGTTCATAACAACCAGTCCACCACTTCCGATCATGGCTCCTACTTTTTTTTCAGGGAGTCAAAATCCAACTGTAAATTCAGGTGGTCTTCACTGGATTGATACAGAGACATCCTCCTGATGGTCCGCCGATCTGCACTGCCTTAAATTCTCCCATCTTTGACACCGCCTCCGATATCAAAAATAACTTTGCGAAGCGGTGTTCCCATCGGAACCTCGATCAGTCCTGTATTCATAACGTTTCCTGTTAAGGCAAACGCTTTTGTTCCATGGTTCTTATCCGGTCCGATCGTCTTATACCAGGCTGCCCCTTTATTGATGATCGGCGGAACGTTACAGTAGGTCTCTACGTTATTTAAAACGGTTGGTTTTCCAAACAATCCCTTTTCAACGGGTCTAGGCGGTTTTACACGCGGCATACCACGATTTCCCTCGATGGAAGCGGTCAGTGCGGAACCCTCACCACAAACGAATGCTCCTGCACCCTGACTGATCTTTAAGTCAAAGTCAAAACCTGAATTTAAGATATTCTTTCCTAACAGACCTTTTTCTTCTGCCTTTTGAATCGCTGTCTGGAGACGTTCTACGGCAAGCGGATACTCTGCACGCACATAGATATATCCGTAATGTGCTCCGGTTGCGATACCTGCGATCAACATTCCCTCGATGACACGATGCGGATCTCCTTCCATCATACTTCGATCCATGAATGCTCCCGGATCTCCCTCGTCACCATTACATACCACATATTTAATCTCGGAATCCTGAGCCAATACCTGTGCCCATTTTCTTCCGGTCGGGGAAACCGCCGCCTCCGCGTCCTCGTAAGGGATGCTTCGGAAATCTCATCGACGATCTGCTGCGGTGTCATATCAAACAGTGCTTTTGCTACGGCACTGTAACCACCGACTGCTATGTATTCTTTGATGGACTCTGCATTGATACGTCCGCAATCCTCTAATGCCACACGGGTCTGCTGCTTATAGAACGGGATTTCTTCCTGTTTCTCATAAGCCTTGCCCTCCTGGTCATGGTATACCAGACGCTCGATCACACGGTCATTGATGATACTTTCTTCGATAATTTCTTCACAATCTTCTACTTTTACTTTGATATATAGAAGTCCTGCCGGCTCAATCCTTAACAATGGGCCCATTTCACAGAACCCATGACATCCACTCTTTTTCAGTCCCACACTTTCTTCATGCGGCTCTTTTTTTCCAATACCAGAGAACATTTGATGCCGCGTTCTTTTAAAATCTCCTGCAGTCTTGCGTAAATGTTCAAAGACCCTCCGGCCACACATCCGGTTCCCGCACAGATTAAGATCTGCTTTTTCTGTGTCTTTAAAGAAGCTGCGTACTCCGCTCTTTTTTGCTTCTAATTCCTGTCTTGTCTTAATTTTCATTTGCAGCTTCCTCCTTTAATTCTTCTATTAAAGCTCTTGCCTTTCAGGGGTCATTGCCGGATGTACTTTGTCATTGACTGTACAGACCGGTGCTAATCCACAGGCTCCCAGACAGGAAACCGTCTCAACCGTAAACATCATATCGTCTGTAGTCGGATGCTCCCGGGATACACCTAACACAGAACGGATCTCATCTAAAGATCGCGGTAGAATTCCGCACATGACAGGCGGTACCGTCACAGATCTTGATCACATATTTTCCCTTTGGCTCTAAGGAAAAATTCTCATAAAAGGTTGCTACACCATACACTTTTGCTTCACTCAATCCCAATTCACCTGCGATGTAAGTGAGTACCTCCTGTGGAAGGTAATGATAGATTTTCTGGATATCCTGCATGATCGCAATGACGGATGTCTTGTTGTAATCATGAGCCTTCAGGATGTCATCCAATTGTTTTTTCTTTTTTTTTAATATATCCTCCCTTATTTCTTGCCCGCGCAGCGTGGCATGCAGATGCCCTGTGGGTGCTCCTTATTTCTTGCCCGCGCAGCGTGGCATATAGACATGTTAACTCATTTTATCTCATTATAGCATTGTTAAATTATTAACGCAATGAAAATGAACAATTTTTTCTCAATAATCTTTACGTTTTCTATGCATTTTTTTCTAAATTGCACAAATCCAAGTACAATTTGTTGTGCATTTTTTTTGTATTTCTCTGTTTTTTTCGCCTTTTTCGTCATTTTCTTTATTTGGAGATTTTTTATTTCTCTGATTGTTTATATTTTTTTAATAAATTCTCATTAAGTCCCTGTTTTCAATGGTTTTGGGAATCTGTTAGCACTCATTTTTAACGAGTGCTGATTTTCTATTGACATTGTCTTTTTCTGATACTAAAATATGTACTAGCATCAAAATATTTGAAAATAAAACACAAGAAGGAGTGTATGACTATGAGTAACAGACATGGAAGCCTTTCCATTAACAGTGACAATATTTTTCCGATTATTAAGAAGTGGTTATATTCAGACCACGATATATTCTACAGAGAATTAATATCCAATGGATGTGATGCCATTACCAAGTTAAAGAAACTGGAAATGATGGGTGAATACAGCCTCCCGGATGACTACGAAGCAAAAATCCGCGTAGTTTTGAACCCGGAAGAAAAAACTTTGAAATTTATCGATAACGGTCTTGGTATGACTGCTGACGAGGTTGAGGAATACATCAATCAGATTGCTTTTTCCGGTGCAACTGACTTTTTAGAAAAAATACAAGGACAAAGCAAACGAAGACCAGATTATCGGACATTTCGGTCTCGGCTTCTACTCTGCTTTTATGGTAGCAGATGAAGTGCACATTGATACCCTTTCCTATAAGGATGGCGCTACGGCTGTTCACTGGGAATGTGACGGCGGTACAGAGTTCGATATGACTGACGGATCAAAAGAAGGCGTCGGTACAGAGATCACTCTTTTCTTAAACGAGGACTGCCTTGAGTTTGCCAACGAGTATCGTGCAAGAGAAGTCATTGAAAAATACTGCTCTTTCATGCCTACCCCGATTTTCTTAGAAAAGGAAAATGCAGAAACCGAATACGAAACTATTCCGGCAGATGAAGTAACCGAAAAGGACACTGTCGTGGAAAACATCGTGGAAGAAGCAAAATATGAAGAAAAAGAAAACGAAGACGGTACAAAGGAACAGGTAGAAGTCTCCCCTCGAATGGAAAAAGCAAAGATCGTAAAACGTCCGGTTGCTTTGAATGACACGAACCTGCTTTGGACAAAGCATCCAAATGAATGCACCGATGAAGAATATATTGCTTTTTACCGCAAGGTATTCCAGGATTACAAGGAGCCTTTATTCTGGATCCATCTGAATATGGATTACCCGTTTAATTTAAAGGGTATTCTCTACTTCCCAAAGATCAACATGGAATACGAATCCATTGAAGGTGTGATCAAACTTTACAACAATCAGGTATTTATTGCCGACAACATCAAAGAGGCGATCCCGGAATTCCTGATGCTCTTAAAAGGTGTCATCGACTGCCCTGACCTGCCTTTAAATGTTTCCAGAAGTGCTTTGCAGAATGATGGTTTTGTGAAGAAGATTTCGGATTATATTACGAAAAAAGGTGGCAGATAAACTTGCCGGTCTTTGCAAAACAGACAAAGAGTCCTATGAGAAATACTGGGATGACATCAGCCCATTTATCAAATTTGGCTACTTAAAGGATACAAAGTTCTGTGACAAGATGAACGACTACATCCTGTTCAAAAACTTAGATGACAAGTATCTGACCTTACCTGAAATCCTGAAAAGGACGAAGCCGACGCTGATACCGAAGAAACTCAGGATACCGATACTGGTGCTGATGCCGAAAAAGATACCCGCAAGGTTGTCTACTATGTTACCGACAAGGTTCAGCAGAGCCAGTACATCCGTATGTTCAAAGAACAGGGTATGGACGCTGTCATTTTAGACCACAACATTGATACGTCTTTCATTTCACAGTTAGAAGCCCGCAACGAACAGTATCGTTTTGCCCGCATTGATGCAGATGTAACCGATTCCTTAAAAGAAGATGTTTCGGAAGAAGAATTAAAAGAAACCACAGATACTCTGACTGAGGTATTCAAAAAATGCTCTTGGAAAAGACAACTTAGATGTCAAAGTAGAAAAATTAAAGGATGAAAATATTTCCTCTATGATCACTCTTTCCGAGGACACACGCCGTATGCAGGATATGATGAAAATGTACAGCATGCACGGTATGGGCATGGATCCTTCTATGTTTGGCGGTTCCGAGACTCTGGTACTGAATGCAAACAATGCTTTGGTTCAATATATCTTTGAACACAAGGATTCCGAGCATGTACCGACCTTCTGTAAACAGCTCTATGACCTTTGCTATGATCGCAAACCAGCCGCTTCCTGCTGATGAAATGGCTGCATTTATTGCAAGAAGCAATGAAATTATGATGTTGCTTGCGAAGTAATCATTAATGGGATAAATAAAATTTTAATGCGTAACAGGTATTGAATCTGTTACGCATTTTTATGCGATCAAAAAACGAATACATCTTATCTTAAATTTTCATTATAGCGTTATTCTTCTAAGACAACCTCTCTTAACAGAGCTATCACCTGCTCATAAGATATATCGTTAGCATATGAAAATTTCTTTTGATACTTTTTCCACATATTTTTCAAATCTTCATCCGCCGAAATATGATCTATAATTTTATTCCTATCAGCTATTTTCTCCAATGAGCCCCTGTGAATTGCTGTTGCGTTTAATGCCTCCCTGAATATTCTCTTATCATATTTTTGTGTATTTCCTAAAATATATACATCATAAAAAGTCTCTCGGTCTGGTGGTAAATATGCCCCTGCTCAAAAATAGTTTCTACTTTTTCTGCCATAACGGTTTCAATGTTATATCCCCATAAAGTGATTTTAACGTCCTCATCAAAAATGCCTTCAAATTCATATTTTATGGCACAGGGTGTAATCACATCTCCGGTGGACACATCTATCGATAATGGTGTAATAATTGTATCGTAAACTGCATCTATCCTTGCACAATACCCACCATATATATATCCCCTTACGGATCATAGACACCGATTTGATTTCAAATGAAACATCATCTTCTAAATCTATTTCACATATAGAAGTAAGTGCTGTCAATATCTGTTCTTCTGTCAATGGTAAATTTTTTTAAAGTAGTATCTAAATCCATGGTTGATCTGGTATCCAATCCTACAATGGCCGCTATTAACATCCCGCCTTTCACGACAAACTTTTCACTATATTCTGATACGGACAATCTTTCTAAAAAGCGTTCAAACATATAATTCTGTAACACTACCTGTGCTGCTATTTTGTTGCTTTTAGCGTAATTCTTAATCTTCTCTTTGAGGCTCATTGCTTTTGCACTCATAGCAAAACCTCCATATATCTCTTTAAGTTTTTCTCAACGCCAAGCCTTGAAGCATATGCGGCTAACCGATCAAGAATCTTTTTCTGATGAAGCAGCATAATTCTTTATGCCACTGATAACCGTTTCTTCGTCAAGTCTATTTCGTGAACGTAATAAATCACAAATCGTACGCTCCGCATTATAACATCGCACTTCATTTCCCAACGTGGTTTTCCGGGTAATAACACCTAACTGATGCAACTCCGGTTTTATATAGTAACACACACATTCCTTCTGCAGAGGATTCGAAAGTTTCGTATTACTCGGAATTGTTACAGAATGCATAAATGGTGTTCTCTCTGATAACCCATTTAAAAATAATGCTGTATCATGCGAACATATCATTTTATCTGACCGCAGCATCAATGTATACATGTCATCGCAAACAGAATCAGGCAGAATATAAACCCCTCTGCAACCACGTTCTAATAAACCTTCTTTTACATACCAGGAAAGAAGAGAACGTGTAAATCCCAACTCAACCGCCTGAGCCGTAGTTATCATATTATTATTACTTTTTATTACTTTTTAATATCGTCTCGTTAATTTTCATTGAATCCCCCCTGTTTTACATTTGTATCGATATTATAATTTATTTCGTAATGATTGTCAAATATTTATTATATAAAATACCACAAAATACTGTCTACGACAAAAGCCCATCGGAAGTCACAAACCTCCGGTGGGCTTTTTCATAATGTCTCATAACATGAAACATCCAATATTCCATCCATAGAACTCTCTCTTGCGAGTCCTTTTACCTGATATCCGTTCTCTTTTGTATATCTCATAATGTATCCGATTGGTAACAACATGCATACAAAGGTGCTGCCAAAATGAAAGGATATCAACATACAGACAGCAAATACTAATACCGAACTGTGACTATTATAGCTCCTGTTTTTGCGATTTTTTTGATTCATACGCTCACTCCTCTGCTGTTTCTTCTCGTGAAATTATTTTTTATTCTGCTTTTTTTCTATTGCAACAATCCATTTCATTTGCTCTGTGCTTTCTTTAAGATACCATACCTGTTTTGTAACATATAGTTCCGTTTTTATGCACAATGTGTCAATATTTTAAAACAACCCCTCCGTCCCCGGAGAGGTTGTCTGTTACTTTTTCTTCCATATGTCGGTCTATGACTTCAAAAAAGGAATCGGTCTTAACATCCTTTGGCAGATTTACCTGAAGTTTATCCCACATTTTTGTATTCAAAACCGTAGAGCTGTTTTCAACATATTTGTCATATACGGTATGGAATGCTTTTTCCTTGCGTTCCTCTAAAATGACTTTTTATTCTTGTCTGTCAGCTCTTTGTTGTATTTGTTGATGCACTTGATGAAATATCCCTCTTTTGTTTTGATCTTTCCTGAGATTTCTTCGTTTTCTAACTCAAATGCTTCTTTCACCACTTCCTTTTAGCATATCCTCCTGACAAATTTAATATCTGTTCTGGTTTCCTCATTGCAGCTTGCTGCCACCGAAGCAAAATCTTCGCCTCTTTTCAGACGTTTTTTACCTCATCCGCTTTTCCGGAATCCCTGACAAAAATCTGCATCCCTTCTATAATGCGCGCTTCATCATCACTGACTTCCTCATCCACACTTCCGATCAACGACTGATATACTTTTTGATGCCAACAAATACTCGCTATACATTTTCGTGATCAGCGACTGACTGGCACCCATATATTTTCGCTCTTCTTTGGAAAGGGATTCATAGTACTCTTTGTCCGCAGCCTCTGCAATCTGCTCTTCTTCCTTTGTCAGCTCGATCTTCTGCTCTTTTTTTGCAATACCATTCATACATTCGATCTTAGAAAGCTGTGATATTGTCAAATCTTTCACATACTGCTCTAAATCTTCCTGTACGGATTTCTGCTTTCAGGCTGACCCCATAGGCATTACCGTAGATATTCATATAATTGGTCAGATAGACCTTTGCCTCTTTTTTTCCTGCAAACCTCTTTGTCGATCTTAAACACCTGATGATAGCCGACAGGCTTTAAGAATACCACTTTTTGTATTTCCGATCGACAGCCGCTCAGCAGCAACGCCACAAGCAGCAGACATGCCATACTCCTGATTCTTCTGTGTGATCTCATCTCATACTCCATTGTCTTTAAGATACTTCTCGCTACAGACAATCCGTTTGCAGATGCCTGCTGAAGTCCTCTTGTGATAGATGCTCCGTCTCCGATCGCACGAAGTCCCGGAATACTGGTTTCAAAATCCTTATTGACTACAACTTTGTTAGAATAGAATTTTACCTCTACACCATAGAGAAGTGTTTCATCACTTGCAATACCCGGTGTTACCTTATCCAGTGCCAGGATCATTTCCTCGATATCCACCATAATACGATGAGGGAATACAAGAGAAAGATCGCCCGAACCGCATCCTTTAAAGTCGGGATCAGGTTGTTACGGCACAGACGCTCCTCGGTTGTTCTTCTTCCACGTTTAAAATCTCCAAAAGTCTGTACTAAGATTTTTCCGGCACAGAGCATATTGGAAAGCTGTGCGATCTGCTTGCCATATTCGATCGGTGTCTTGAACGGCTTCGTAAAATTCTTAGATACCAACAGTGCAAAGTTTGTATTGTTTGTCTTATATTCTTTTGACTTATAAGCATGACCGTTTACAACGGCAAGTCCGTTTTCATAGTATTCTGTTGCAACCTCGCCGGAAGGATTGGTACAGAACGTACGAACCTTATCATCAAAAGTAGGCGTATGGTAGATCAGTTTTGCCTCATAGAGATTGCGGTTCAGTACGTCCATAACTTCATCACGCACTTCCACACGCACACCAACATCTACCGTTCCTACCTCTGTCTCAACTTCGTGCTCTTTACAGATATGTGCAAACCAGTCTGCTCCTTCACGTCCGACTGCTGAGACGATCTCTTTTGCACGGAATTCTTCGCCTTTTTCGGTCAGGACTCCAACGGCTCTTCCGTCTTCAATGATGAGGTCTTTGACCATAGTATCAAAACGGATTTCCACGCCTGCTTCTAAAAAGATGTTCCTGAAGTCTGGAGTAAATCTTATATCCCTCTTCAGTTCCTAAATGACGGATCGGACATTCGATCGACTTTAAGTTGGCATTGATCGCTTTTCTTCTGATCTCACGGATCTCTTTTTTTTTCTTTGTCCACGCCGTAAATACTGTATCTGCACCGAATTTCAGATAGATTTCATCGGATTCATGGATCAGTTCTTTGGCTGCCTCATAGCCTAAAAATCTCAGGAAGATTTCCACCGACATCCGGGGATAAGGAGAGTTTTCCATCAGAAAATGCTCCTGCTCCTGCAAATCCGGTCGTAATGGAACATGGCTGACATCCTACGCAGACCTTTGTCTTACGTTTCGGACACTGGCGGTTCTCGATCCTTCTTCCTTTTTCGATCATCAGTACCTTTAAATCTTTTTTTATGCTCTAATAACTCATATGCACAAAAAGATTCCGGAAGGTCCTGCTCCTATAATAATAATATCATAATTTAACATTTAAAAACTTCCTTTCTTTTTATCCTTCTACAATTAAATATCTTCCACTCGGAAGTGCAAATACTTCTTCTAACTCCTCTAAGTTATCCAAAGACAGTCCGGAAATATCCACACCTTCTTCATCAAAGTAATCTTTCACATCTTTTAAATCTTTACAGATCACTGCCATGCAGTCTGATAAAAATTCCTCTGCCTCTTCCGGTGTCGTTGCTACCTCTTCCTGAAATAACTGAAGCTGTTTCTCTAAGAAAACCTGCAGACACTCTTCATCATATTCATTCATACCAGATATTCCTCCTAAATAACTCTCTCCCAATACGTTTTTTTCACACCCATAGTATCGTATCAAAAACGCGTCGGGATTTCAATGGATTTTCGCTTTATTTCCTGATAAATTCTGCCGATAGGAAGTCCTACAACATTGTTGTAGTCCCCCTCGATCTTCTGAATGAATTTTGCTCCGAGCCCTTGAATGGCATAGGCACCCGCTTTATCCATCGGTTCGCCACCGGCAATATAATCTCTGATCTCTTCTTCTGAAACCGGATACATCGTCACTTTTGTTCTTTCAAAAAAAATTCTCCATGCTTTGATCCCGGTTATCTATCAATGCCACTCCGGTGTAAACCTCATGTTCTTTTCCCCTGAAAGTATGGTAAGCATTCTTAAGGCATCCGCTTCATCTTTTGGTTTTCCTAAGATTTTTCCTTCATATGCAACCACGGTATCCGCTCCTAATACCAAAGCATCTGCTCCTGCTGTCTTTTGCAACCTCTTCTGCTTTCTGTTTTGCCAATTCCATCACCACTTCGCCCGGAAGCTCTTTTGTGATCGCCTCTTCGCCGGTTGCCGGCAGGATATCGAATTTTACTCCGATCTGTTCTAACAATTCTTTTCTTCAGCGGCGATGCCGATGCTAAAATGAATCTCATATCTTCCTCCTAAAGTCTTACGATTTTTCTAATGCAAAGGAATAGATCAGCTTCTCACCGACTTCTACCTCTAATGCCTTTGCCAATGCCTCCGCATAAAGTTCAATCTGGGTTTTATATCTTCCGATCAACTGCTCGCCTTTGTTTACCCGGTCAGTCTTATAATCTAACACATGTACTTTACCGTCCTCAATAAAAAGACATCCACGATTCCTGGATCAATACCCGCTCCGTACTCTCCATTTCCGGATAGATCTCACCCGCTTCTTTTCCTAATACAAACGGTTTTTCTAAAAATAATCTGCCTGCCCGCTGTGCATTACTCATGCGGATTGCTGTTTCATCCATAAAAAATCCGGCAATCTTATCCGGCAGGATCAGTTCATACATCTGCTCATCTATTTTATGCTCTTCTAAAAGCTCTGACAATCGTTTTTTTACAATGCCTGCAATGCCTGCCCGGTCTGTCTGTACGCCTGCACTTTGGATCTGCTCCTCCATCCGTGAAAAAATCAATGCACTCCATGGCACGGTGTACTGCCGTACCTCTTTTTGCTCCCCTGATTTTCCTCACGCGCTTTTACAAATTCCGGCACATACGGCAGCGGTACTTCTTCTTCAAACCAGCGTACCGTCTGCTCCTCCTCCGGTTCAAATACCATATCCCTGTGTTTTAATTCTGAAACGGATATCTTTGTCTTTAAGGAAACCTCTTCCATTTTCGGATAACAATAGGAAAGCCGCTCTGTTAACTCCTTTGTATCTGCTTCGCGGATATGCTCTAAAAAGCTGTTCTTTCTCCCAGCCCTTTTGAAATTCCTCTGCGAATTCACTCTGCTCTTTGCTATCACCATCCACATACACCGGATATCTTTCACCATAGGAAATAGATTGCCGGCAAGATCCAGTCAAAATAGCTTCCCGCATTACTCCTGCATCCATAGGAAAGCATCCCGGTACCGGCACTGCTTTGATAGCTTTCTAATTTTTCTCCCGGTTTTTTAGGGTTCCGACTAAGATCAGTTTTTTTTTGCCCTCGTCAGTGCCACATAGAGAACACGAAGCTCCTCGCCTAAGTTTTCCAAACGGATCGCTCTGCTAAAATCTGCTTCACAAAGGACTGCGACTTGATCCGCCTTTTCGTATCATACTCTTCCACACCGATCCCAAACTGCGGATGTACGACGATTTTTCCATAACTGTCCGACATATTAAAACGTTTTCCCAATCCTGCCACAAAGCAGATTGGAAATTCGAGACCCTTGCTCTTATGGATACTCATAATACGCACCGCTTCATCATTTTCACTGACAATCTCTGCTTCGCCAAAATCCACGTCATATTTCTGTAATTTTTCAATATATCGGATAAAATGGAACAGGCCACGGTAACTGCTGTTTTCAAATGTAATTGCCTTTTCTATCAGCATTTCCACATTTGCCCTGCGCTGTCCGCCTGCCGGCAGTGCCGTAACATAATCTAAATATCCGGTCATTGCAAAAAATCTCATAGAGCAGTTCATGGATTGGCAGATAACGGCTCTTTTTTTCGTAGTTTCTGATATGTCTGATGAAAAACGTGCTAATTTTTCCTGTATCTCCCTGGCAGTTTCTGACGCAATTCCTCGCTGATGCTTTCCGAGATCTCTTCGATTCCGGCATCCATGCCAGCACATTTTCATAAAATGGCTTTTCTTTATCCACTGCCCGAAGATAGCCTAACTCCTCTTCGCCAAGTCCGCCAAACCACGAAGTCAGAACGGATGCTAATGGAATATCCTGTCTTGGATTATCCAAAATTGCCAGATAATTCAAAAGCACCTGGATTTCCTGTGTGGAAAAATATCCGGTTCTCGAGATCGCATGTGCCGGAATCCCAATTTTCCCAAGTTCAGCTGCCATCACATCGGCATCTCCTCCGGGACTTCGCAAAGGATGACCATATCCCAATATCCCGGTCTTCGTAACTCTCCGCTTTTTTCTATCCGTGATCCATCCGTTTTCCTTTAACTGCCTGGATTAATTTCTTCCGATTCCTGTTTCTAAAATGCTCCGCTCTGTGCTGCTGTCCTGTTCCACCACAATGACTTCAGAAGATTCCTGTTCTCCTTTCAATACCGGATAATCTGCTCCCGGATAAATGCTGCATCCTCATCATAATGAACCCTGCCTAAATCCGTTTCCCATGATCTTATAAAAGATGTCATTGACCAAAAAGCTAAGACTCCTTCCCTGCTTCGAAAATTCTTATGCAGTTCGATCTTCTGATACGGACTGTCCTCTCGTATAAGTCTCATATTTTTCCATAAAAAGCTCCGGTCGTGCCAGACGGAAAACGATAGATACTCTGCTTCACATCTCCAACCATAAAAATATTTGGCTCTCCTGACTGTACCTTCGATACGGCACTTAACCGATTGCCTCCTCCTGCAAATAGTTGCTGTCCTGATACTCATCGATCATGACTTCTTCAAAAAAATTCCGAACTCCTCTGCAACAGGTGTCGGCTCCTTCGTCTTAGCATTCACTAAAATATCCAATGCAAAATGCTCGATATCTGAAAAATCCACCAGACTCTTTTTTCCGTTTTGCCTTGTCATAAGCCTCTGTAAACGCGCGGACTAATTCGAGTAAGACATGTACCATCGGCTGCTGTCTGCAAAGAGAAGCCTTCTCTAAGATCAGACTGGCTTTGAAAGAATATTTTTCACGCAGCTTCTGGATCGTATCTTTCATCTGCTCTCTTGCTGCTTTGACCTGTGCCTGTTTTTGCAGACTTCCATCATAGCCCCGTGCCGCCGCCTAATCGCGCATAGGCTGGAAGCTCTGTCAATGCCTGTACAATATCTGCATAGGTATCCTTTGTACACAAAGTTTCCACCAGTTCTAAGTCGCTTTTTAATAGTGCCTGCATACATCTGCGGTCCGTCAAACTCCTGTGTCAGATTCCATGCCTTTTGCAATTCCTGCAAAACATCTTCCATACTGTTCCGGTAATCAGAAAGTGCAAGCTGCATCCAGACGGAGTCATCCGGGGATTCACATGCTTTTTTTTAATCTTCATCTAACTTATCAAGCCACTCGGACTGCCATGGATTCGACTGTGCCGTAGTAAAGAGTTCTAATATCATACCACGGACATTCCGGTCGCTTTTTTTGCCGTTGCAAAAGCCTCCATAAAGGACGTAAAATCTTCATTTGATTTTTTCATAAAAACACTCTCTAAAACTTCATCTAATACCTGCTCTTTTAACAGTGCTAATTCTCCCTCATCTGCAATCCGAAATCCCGGTTCTAAATCAATCGTATGGAAATAATTTCGCACGATATAGAGACAAAAACTGTCAATCGTCGTGATCTGGGCATTATGGATCAACGACTGCTGTCTTTGCAGATGATGATTTTTTCCGGTTCCCTTTCTAATGCCGCTTCAATGGCATCACCAATTCTTTCGCGCATCTCTGAAGCTGCCGCATTGGTAAAGGTTACCACTAAGAGCCGGTCCACATCCACCGGACGCTGTTCATCGGTAATCCTTTTTATAATCCTCTCTACTAAGACGGCGGTCTTTCCGGAACCGGCTGCCGCGGATACTAAGATATTGCGATTCCGTAATTCAATTACCTGTCTCTGTTCTTTTGTCCATTCCACAGCCATTACTCATGCCGCCCTTTATTTATTAAGTCTTCACTTATTTTTTAAGAATATCATTGTCCTTTAAATTTTTTTCTAACTCATGATAATGATATCCCGGAATCTTTGCATCAAATCCACAGATACTCCGATACGCACAATAGTCACAGCCGCTTTTCGAGTCTAACAGATATGGCTCTGCCAATATTTCCTCTAACATTCCATTGCCAAGCTCCTTAATCTTTTCTGTTGCAAATGCTCCGACATTAGAAAAAGCTGTTTCTGAGAGTGTCTTAGATGTTGCAGAAATCGTTCCGTCTTTTTTTAATTTTACCGGGATGACATGCGACTCGCTCTCCATCTCTGTATCCATTGCCCGCCAGACATCTTCCTCACTGTTGACAATACCATCTAACTTCAGACGCTGTAGGATTTCCTCTCCAATTTCTTCCTCGCTCATTTCGGCTCTGCCCTCTGCATAAGGGTCATCCACATGATAATAGAAGATTCCCGCCGGCACTGCCGTCTTCTGTGGGTATTTTTTTTCGCCGTTACTTCCAATGCCGCGTTCAGATATACCACAAGCTGTAACTGTAAACCATGATAGAGATTCAAAAGCTGAAAACTCGTATTTCCGGTCTTGTAATCGATGATCTTTACATAGACCTTTTCATTGGTCGTATAAGTGTCCATCCGGTCAATCCTTCCACGCAGATGCATCCGTTCTTCTTCGTTTAAGACGAACTGTGCCGCGTCTAAATGATTTGCTGCTGAAAAGACCAGCTCATAGCCTTCCGGGCGGAATTTTCCACGCTTTACCTGTTCCCGCAGTGTCTCAATGGTGCGATGGTAGACACGCTTCATCTGTCCGATCATAAACTGACTTTTTTTGTATCATATTCTTCTAAAAGCCGGTTTCTTTCTAAAGATTCCTCAAAAGAATGTTCTTCTAACCTTCTGCTGTCCTCTTCCTCTAAATCTTTCCAGGTCAGCCCTTCTTTTCGCAGGCTTTTTGAAAAAAAGATTCAATTGCAAAGTGGAATACATTACCGAAATCTGCCGGTGTAAAATCCTGCATCTGGCGTTCGCTGAGCCCTAAGCCATATTGCAGATAATGCGCACAGGCACAGGCAGCATAACGCTCTAACCTTGTGACACTGCTCTCAAGCACTTTTCCATAAATCTCATGTATCAGATCTCCCGGCAACTTTTTCGCATGGTACTGCATATAAGAAGCATCGATCAGATGATAAATCGGTTCTGCCCAATCTTTATTTTCTAAATACCAGTGTGCTAAAGCCTCCCAGTCCTTTCCTGCCGTCTCTTCCATGTGAAGTCCATGCTGTTCCCTTTGTGCTAAGAGTCCCTGTAAAAAATAGGACATACTGCTCTTTGGCGTTGCAATGGTCATACTGCGGTCAAATGCTTCCTGTACTTTTGATCTGTGGATACATTTTTTGATCTGTCCGTCAGATAAGATGGACGTATCGCTTTTCCTTCCGAATCCACGCGGGAATAGCTTAGAATTAAATGTTCCTTTGGCTTTGTCATGTTTAAATACAGATAGAACTTTTGGATAAACGCCCGCTCTCTTGGTGTCGGTGCAAGCTGGATATCCTTTTCTAAAAGATGCTCCCTGTCAAAACCTGACAGAATACCGCCCGTGCTTTCCGCTTTTCGGGATAATCCCATCATTCACTCCGGCAAAAAAGAGCACACGGATATCATCTAATCTTGTTCTTTCGATATCACCTAATACCACACAGTCATATCCGGCGGGATCACACCTACCTTTGGCTTTCAAATCCGGCATCTAAGACATCTGCATATTCCGTAATATCAAACTGCTCGTCTCCAAGCAGATCACAATCTTATCTAACAGATCCATCACGATCCCATAAATCTGCTCATATTCCTTTGCGGTTGCAAAATCCTTCTCTTCTTCAAATCCCGCCTGCATCTTTTGCAGCTTTTCTTCCACCTCATGGGCTGTGATAAACTGATACAGTGCTGTCGTCGTCTTTTCCTTTACCGTGGTCTTTTTTCTTTGCAAGCACTTCCCTGAAAACCCCTGCACATTCCATAAAATCACTGCGGATCTGATTTAATCCTTCTAAGGTCTCCTCACAATATCCAGCCGGACATTTTTCAAATACATGATTCCACTTCCGATACCCCCGGATGCCCGTTGCAAGTATGTAATTTTCTAACCGATCTATTTCCTCAGTGCTTTGCCTGCTGAGTCCGCTGCGGAAATACCGCATCACACTCTCATACGAGAAATCCTCTTCTACCATTTCTAACGATGCCCGTAAAAATTCAATAAACGGATGAAACAGAATGGTCTTTTTCTCATCAATAAAATAAGGAATCCCATAGGCTTCAAAGATTTCTTTGACATAATTGGCATATTCCGCCTGCCCCCGATACAATGGCAAAATCACGGTAACGGTAATCTTCTTCCCTTACCATCCGGCTGATCGTCGCTGCCGCAAATTCTAACTCTTCCTTCCGGTTCTGACAGCTTTGGATCTGTATCTCTTCCTGTTCTTTCGGATAGGCTTTTAAACTGCTGCGGAACAGATTTTCCTCTAAATGCAGCAATGCTTTTTGCGTTCCCATAACGGTATTGTCTGCCGTCTTCTACCCATATCGGCTCTAACACTTCGCACTTTGCCTCATCGGCAAGTTCTAACAGCGTTCTGACCATTTTCTGGCTCATATGGAAAAGTTCCTGTATTCCGGTCACACAAAAAGGGTCTACCCTTTTATCTAACGTGACAGCCGCCCACACCCGGTCTGTCATCGGAAACAGTGTTTTTAACAGATTGACCTGTACCGGTGTAAATCCTGTAAATCCGTCAAAAATCAGATTGCAGTCCTTTAACATGACCGAACGTCCTGCTGTCTTTGCACATTCCTCTAACAACTTCTTCCGAAATAATATAACTGCCCTCTAAATACTCTAAAAACTTTCGGTAGATCACTAAAATATCCTTCATCTTCAGGCGGAAAGACCATGCATTATCCTCATCCTCACACCATGCCTCGATGTCCTTTGGTGTAATCTGATACTGCATAAACTCCGAGATCAATGATTTTATTTCACTGACATACCCCATCTTTTTTAAATTACTTCCAAGGACGCTCATGCTGTCCCCATATTCTTCCGTCAGACGGCGTAAGATCAGATTTTTCCGGTCTCTTCTAAAATCCGTATCTGATACATTCCCAATTCATCAAAAACACGAAATGCCAGACGTTCAAAACTTAACACATCAATATTCATGATCGCGTGATTTTTACTGCGTTCTACCAGTTCTTTTGCGTCTGCATCGTGAACTGTTCCGGTACGATCAGTAAAAAGTCCTTTGTCCGGTCTTTTTTGCCTCTTCTATAATTTTTTCATATAAATAATAGGACTTTCCGCCCCCGGACGGTCCAAATACAAATTGTAATGACATGTTCTACCTCTGCACCTTTCCTGTTTTTATCCCATTGTTTTTATTATAGGATTAGGATGTCAAAAGGCGGTTTCAAGTTTTTTGATTGGCAACTTGCACAAAGCCGGGTCTATTTTGTTCCGTTGTACGAAAATAAGAAAATCTAAGTCTGCCTGAGTCAGGTTACGATGGAGTGACGTGTACGTCTTAAACACCCCGTCCATGGGGTGTTAAGACTTTTGCTGCCGTCCATGGCAGCAAAACACTATATATGAACAGTCAGACTAAGATTTACTAATTTTCTCCCCAAAGTCACAAAAGCAGTCCCGGTTTTGTTTCTTATGCTGTCTCATCTTATATCCTTATTTTCTCATCCGGCACAATAGCCGGATCACATTTTAGTAATTCTCTGCCTTTACCTGGAAATAAGCCTGTGAGTGGTTACATACCGGACAAACCTCCGGTGCTTTCTTTCCAACACAGATATGTCCACAGTTTGAACACTGCCAGATCACATCGCCGTCTTTTTGAAAATACCAGATCTCCTTCGATATTTGCTAACAGCTTGCGGTATCTCTCCTCATGCTCTTTTCTCGATGGCTGCAACACCTTCAAATAATACTGCAATATCATCAAATCCTTCTTCTCTTGCCTCTTTTGCAAACCGATCATACATATCGGTCCACTCATAGTTCTCGCCTTCAGCCGCAGCCTTCAAGTTCTCGATCGTGCTTCCGACTGCACCGCCGTTTAACAGCTTATACCACATCTTTGCATGCTCTTTTTTTCATTTGCTGCTGTTTCTTCAAAAAATATTGGCAATCTGAACATATCCGTCTTTCTTTGCTTTGCTTGCAAAATAGGTATATTTATTTCTTGCCATGGATTCTCCTGCGAATGCTGTCTGTAAGTTTGCTTCTGTCTTTGTACCTTTTAAATTCATATTCTATCTCCTTTTTTTAATATTAGTAATTGTTACTGTTACCATTATAATAGCATCTTTTGAAAAAAAAGTCAAGTCCTTTTTCTAAGAAAAATCTTTTGACCCAAATGTCACTCCCAAACTTTCTTTTCATATACTAGGGATAGTGAGAAAGGAGATTTTTTATGTCAAACAAAACCATTTCTATTGCACAGGAGAATAAACTTTTTGACGGCATTGATGTCAGCAGCTATCAGGGTACCATTGATTTTAACCGTGTAAAAGCCTCCGGGATCGATGTCGTTTATATCAAAGCCGGGGAAGGCGGTCAGATCACCGATCCATATTTTAAACAAAACTACTTAAAGGCAGCCAGAGCCGGATTGATCTTTGGTGCCTACTACTATGTGACCGCTAAAAATACAAGTGAAGCAAAAGCACAGGCAAATGACTTTTTAACCTGATCCGTGCTACCTCCTTTAATGCAAGACCAGCGATGGACTTTGAAGCTTTCTCCGGCATGGAACGGGAAGATATCAATGAGATCGGACTGACTTTTTAGAAGAATTAGAACGTCTGACGAAGATCACGCCGATGATCTACACCGATGCTTCCTCCGCGGAAACGATCTGGAGTGATGCATTTTCAAAATATCCGCTGTGGCTTGCCGATTACAGTGAACGCGATGAATTCCCACCTGATATTACCGTCTGGGAGAGCTGGACGGGATTTCAGTATTCAAATACCGGTACGGTTCCGGGGATTTCCGGCAACGTAGATTTGAACAAATTCCGGGATGGCATTTTAATCTCGCTATCCGATTCTGATTCCTCTTCTGAAAAAGACAACACTGTAGAATACATGGTAAGACCCGGCGATACACTCTGGCAGATTGCAAGACGCTACGAAACGACCGTACCTGCCATTACCGCCCTCAATGGTATTGCGGACCCCGATCGATCTATATCGGTCAGATCCTTCTTGGATCCCGGAAATGCAAAGATGATCCCACAGAGAAAAAAGGCCCACACCGGTACGCTCCGATGTGGGTCATTTCTATTCTGTCGATAATCCTACCTCATGGTTTTCAAAAATATGACTTACCGCGCCTCATATTCTGCAAAATGCTGTGCCTTTTTATCTTTTTTCACATCACGTTCTGCACCCTGAAATGCCGTGATAAAATATCCCCACAGCTCTTTCATCTTAAACAATACGCTCCGCTCATCCGGCGCAAACAATGTCCGATAACTTTCATAAAGAGTATCATGAAATCTATGCAGTTCTTCTTTTTTCAGCGTTTCTCCACCCTGCAGCTCACGCACCAGTGCCGGATTGCTTAACAGCCCTCTTCCGCACATGATGCTTTCTAATTCCGGAAATTCTGCTTTTAACTCTGCTGCATCCGATACCGTAAAAATATCTCCATTGTAGCAGACCGGATTTACGCTTTCTTTTAAAAAGCTCCAAAAACCTGACGATCCGGCTGATTTTATAAAAATCACTGCGGACACGGGGATGTACAATGACCTCTGCAAACGGATACCGTTGAAAGACTTTCTGTAAATCCTCAAATTCTTCTGCATCCTCTATTCCGATCCTGGTTTTCACAGAGATCTTCATTTTTTCTAAATCCGCTTTTTGAAACACCTCGTCAAAAAAAGCATCCAGCTTATCCGCATCCTCTAAAAGCCCGCTCCCTTGCCCTTAGAAACAACGGTTCCCGACGGACATCCTAAGTTCAGGTTTACCTCTTGATATCCAAAAGCGGCAAGTTCCTTCATTTGTACGCAAAAAATAATCGGAACGATTGGTCAATATCTGTGGCACTACACAGATCCCACGATTATTTTCCGGTAAAATATCCCGCTTCTCCCTGGGTGTAAAACAGCGGTTCTGGTTCGGTGACACAAAAAAGGCGTAAAATATTTATCAATTCCCGGAAATATGGCATAATGTGCATTGCGGTAAACATATCCGGTAACCCCTTCCATCGGTGCAAAATAGTAATTCATGTCCTACTCTCTTTCTTTCATTTTTCTGTAGTATTGTACTTTTTTTTTCAATAAGGAAGTCTTACATTTTCCTTTTTTTTCTGACAAAAATGTAATATAATGTAAAAAAATAGTTTTTTTACAGGAGGTGATTTCTTTGAGAAAAATATCTGCGTAGTTCTCTCTCTGTTGAAGCAGAAAAAATACGAGCCGGGTAAAAACATGGAAGATGGCTTTGAACCTTGGACAAAGGTCGTTACAGCCGGCTGGATCGTTACCGAAGGACTCGTAAAACTGGAACGTGAAAATGGTCAGCTTGTATGCCCATTTATCAAAAACCGCCGTGGTGTGATCTTTATTCGTGAAGGCGATTACATTATCTATGAAGAAGGCGGCGAACGTCACTGCTGCGGTGAAGACAAATTCAGTACCCGGTTTAAACCGGATGAATCTGCGTAGCAGACTTCACACTTATCGTTTTACTTTGTAAAAATCCTGTTTTTCCTCCCTTACGGATGGATGTAACAGGATTTTCTTCTTTTATCCTATTATCCTATTTTGTTATCTATTTTAAGACTCCCCGCTTTTTTTTTAAAAGCTCCACACATCGTTTTGCCCAGATAAAACAGCAGATATGTGCAAAAAACGCGATCGCCCAGGTGATCGGATACGATACATAAATCATGTGGACTGTATGATACTTTGGTATTTGAAAATCGTTGCAAGCCAAACCAGTCGTAAACCGCATGCGCCGATCATAGACACGATCATCGGCATAATCGAGTAACCGATCCCACGCAATGCACCGACCATCACATCCATCATTCCGCATAATGCATAGGTCACGGAAACTACTTTTAAGCGGACCATCCCCGCCGCAATGACTTTACTGCTGGAAGAATAAATGCTAAGCAGTGGATGTCCGAAAAATACCACCAGATTTCCTAACACCAGCCCTACCACGGTCACACAGATTTCTCCCGTGATCACAATCTTATTGACCGCTTATAATTTCCTGCTCCCATATTCTGACCGGTAAATGAGATGGTTGCCTGATGAAATGCGTTCATGGCAAAATAGACAAAACTCCTCAATATTGGCCGCCGCTGAATTACCGGCAACCGTAACGGCTCCAAAGGAATTAATGGAGGACTGTATCACAACATTGGATAACGAGAAAATAATTCCCTGTACTCCTGCCGGCAGTCCGATTTTTAAGATTCCTAAAAATTTGTCCTTATGAATGTGAAGCTGTCTGATTTCTAAGCGGATTGCTCCTTTTCTTTGATCAGACACCGAAGCACCAGACCTGCGGAAATGCACTGTGAAATCACGGTTGCCATGGCAACTCCTGCCACATCCAAGTGAAATCCGATGACAAAGAGCAGATTTAAGATAACATTGACTACTCCCGCCCAAACAGATAATACAGTGGCCGTTTGGTGTCGCCCACTGCACGCAAGGATCGCACTGCCAAAATTGTAGACCATGGTTGCCGTCATCCCCAGAAAATAAATCCGCAGATAGAGTGCCGCTAAATGCAGCACCTCTTTTGGTGTCTGCATCCATATCAAAATCTGTTTTGCACCAAAACAGCCAAGCACCGTTAAGATAATTCCACTATAAATACTTTAACAATATTGCAGTATGTACTGTCTGTTTTAACTCTTCCTCTTTTTTGCTCCATAATAACGTGCCACCAAAACGTTTGCACCAATGGACAGTCCTAAAAATAAATTCGTCAGCAATCCGATCAATGACGTGTTAGACCCCACTGCTGCTAACGAATTATCGCCCGCATATTGCCCACCACAACAATATCCGCTGCATTAAACAATAGCTGCAGCATACTAGAACACATCAACGGTATCGTAAACAGCAGCATTTTTGCTTAAGATCGGACCGTTACACATATCAATCTCATAACTTTTCTTTTGTTCCATTTTCTCGATCATCCCTTAATATACTACTTTTAAAACGTGAAAGGAGCACCAGTAGAAAACAATGTTTTCCATTGGTGCCTGCTCTTTTCCTATATTATTGTACTCTATGCTTTTTGTGAGATACAATATGTTTGGGAAAATTTTTGTATACACTTTGCTTTTTAAAGATAGCTTTTACTCTATGTTATACCGTTAATGCAAGTTCCAATTCATCCTCGTCCTCATTCCCTGTCATTTCAAATCCCAAGGATTTATACATATTAAGCGCATAGGTATTGTTTTTTATTGCAGGTAAGAACGACCCTGTCAGAATTACCAAAAGGCTTCTCTTCAATATAATCCAATATCAGTTTCAATGCTGCTTTTCCATAGCCTTTGCCCTGCTGTGTCTCATCTATCATCATGTGCCAGATATCATATTCCGGAACATCATAGTCATAGATCACCATCACATATCCGACCATCCGGTCATCCTCATAAATTCAAACGGCTGACACTGATCACGATAAACATACGCCTGTGCAAGACTACGGATAGGATGAGAAACAAATTCTTCCTGATTTTTTTCAATTTTAAATTGAATGCATCAATAAAATTATCCTCTGTAATACCCTTTTAAAGTAACTGCCATAAATAAATTCTCCTCATATGTGTGATTTTTTTAATTCCTATTTATTCTATCATAAAAAATAATGGTGCTGTATATTACTTATCTATATACACACTACCATTCTTGTTCTTCATATTAATATTTCAATTTTTATGATTCGTCTAACAGCCACTCCACAATATCGCACACCTCAATTCCTTCATAGGTGTATTTCGGGTGTTTTGTTCGCGCTATGATCATCTTTGGAAAAGCATCCCTTATCTGTAGTAATGGCGAATAGCCTCTACGCAAAAGCTCCACACATACAATATTTTCATAAACACGACCATAATCCATATTACGGCTGCCTAGTATTGCATAACGCATTCCCGTATCACACATATAAAACTTATCTGAAGTCTCCAAATATTTCTTTCCTCTGATGTCATACCTCTTAATATCATAAAATACAAAGGCTGTACATAAATATTTAATATATTTTCCTATGGTCACATGATTGGTTGCTACATCATGTGCTTTTAAAATATCACTGATTTTATTGGGCGATGTCAGATTGCTGATATTATCCATCAAAACTCACTTAATTGACTCAGAACCTGTGTATCCGGCAAATTATATTTTTGTACCAGATCTCTATTCACGATCGTTTCATATACCTCTTTGATATATGTTGTTCGATCCAGATCAGCACTAAGTAAGAATGCATTTGATCCAGTCACATAAATATCATATTTATTTTTTGAATACAGACTGTTAATTGCCAATTCAAATTTAGGACACAACGGCACTTCATCAACAAACAGATAATTTTTTCTTATTCAGGAGTATCTTTTAATGCCTTCATCCTTTCTAAATATCTTTTTCGAATAATTGTCTTCATCTGCTCACCACTTTCGAAACTTTAAAATTTTTACACTTTCGAAACCGCTCTTAAAATTCAACTTCGACCACACTCTCTATTAACTAATACAAGATGCTGCAACATAAAATGACTGCCAAACTATATTGACAGTCATTTTATATTAAGATCTATGCTTTCGTTCTCTTTATTCTATCACGAAGATAGTGGAAGAACTTGCATATAGTTACAATTCATATCTATTCCTTCGTTTTGCTGCTTCTTTATAAACCTTTCCATCGGTTCTGGCAGAAACAACTATAATTTTCATTACTCCATTCACTCTCTCAATTTTATAGACAACTCTGATACCCAAATCCCTAAACTTTATTTTCAGAAGATTTGTGAGGTTTGTCCCACTTTTTATTACCCAAAGGCTTTCCATATCCGCCTTCTTCCGCTGGCAATGGATTTTTGCTGACTTTCATAATGCCTTTCAATACCTGTATTTGAGCTGAATGGTCAAGCTTTTTCATATCTTTTTCTGCTTCTTCTAAAAACTCAATCTCCCACGTCATTCGATATCTGCATCCTCCGCATCCAATAGTTCTTCTTTACTGATTCCAAGATGATCCATCACAGAATCCAATGAAACAGTCTTCTTATCCCCATTTTCTTCTATACGCCTGTTTGCCTCCAATAGAAGAAAATAATTCTCTTCTATCTCCGTTAATCTGGTATATTCTTCCGGTGATAATATGACTGCTGAGGGTTGATTATTCTTTAAAACAATTAACTCTTTCTCAGAGTGAAGTCGATCAAATATCTTTGCTGCCTGACCTTTATTAAATTGTGAAATAGGAACCAGGCTTTGTAAAAAATCTGTTGCAAGTGCCATAATAAACACCTCCGGTACTTTATTCTACTTATAGTATATGCAGAAGAGGTAAAAAAATCAATATTATTACCAGATTATTTTCCAATTTGTTTTCATTATAATTTGTTGTTCT
>VOFC01003396.1_pt1 | contig 48805 bp, 79 predicted proteins | sample 5384161 | NCBI WGS metagenome assembly VOFC01 (sample SAMN12384722, study PRJNA508395) | human gut metagenome | isolation source: healthy gut B | host: Homo sapiens | reverse complement strand
TGGGAATAAACAGTTTCACACTGGATTGCGTAGAATTTGAGTAGTCCGGAAGCAATCGGCCGTACAGCAGGGACCCTTCAAAATGCGGTCAATTCCTCTTCCTGTACGCTCAGCCAGACCAATACGCTTCATTGCATCGGCTAATGCTGGATTTCTTCCATGAGGTTCTGCATCCAGTAAATTATCGACTCGAATGCCATCGATAAAGCCGCCGGGATTGCTGATGGTCATTCCTTCATCCGTTATTTGAACCAGAACGCGGCCCGACAGAATAGTCTCTGTGACAGAATGCGTTGACCAACGCTTCGCGGAAAGGCTCTGGGATCATAGTCGGGGATCGTGATGCGGAACAGCCCCTGTTCCATTTCCTCGCTGTGATTCCATGCAGAAAAAAGTATCCGATATTTTTTCAAACGCCGCAAGAATGGGCAAATAGAAGGACTCATTCACTTTGATATCCGTGCCTACGAGAACTTGTATGGATGCTTCTGCCGTTGGCATATGACGCTTTAGGGCTTCTTTCCTACCAATCAGCAGCATGCCGCAAAATGTGGGAACGATAGCTCCATCCTGAATTGTGACCAACTGTAATGCCTTGTCCAACTCCTCGTCATTCAGTTCCAGAAGGGTCGCTTCTCCACGATAGGAACGAATGATGTTCCGTAACCGTTCGCGCCCACAGGATCAAGATCCTGATAGGTAGCATCCGGAACAGGCTGTGCAGAATAATCGAGGAGGCTCAAAGAAGAAAGCCGGGCTGTTATTTCGTATGGATACATGGGAACATTTTCAGGTTCGCCATTCGGCTTAAGCCGGCGTCGCTGAATCTTGCCATCAGAGGAAGCTACCACACTGGTTCGCTTTGGGAACAGAAATTTTCAACACCGGCGAATCGTATTCCAAAATTTCCATACGAACAGAAACCGGTGGAACCGTTCGGTTGGCAATGAACGCTGCAAGCTGTGTGATATCTTTATGCTTGTTGTGCAGTCCAGTAATTTCCCCATCATTTTCAACGCCCAAATATAAATCGCCGCCGTCGGTGTTTGCAAAGGCGACCACCGCGTCGATGATGTCACTATCGGGTAAACACATTCTGTCGCTTTTAAATTCATTTACAAGGTTTTCTTTGAAACCGATATTAGACACAATCTCACCTCCAATGCAATTATTATAACACACGCGTGCGTTTGTTACAACAGAAAACGCACGAATCCTGTTATATTAATCTTTCACGCGCCTTTTGGTTCCTACCAGACTATGTAAACTCAATCCGCTTATTGTTTGATTCTATGGTATCACTGTGTTTTTGCGTATTCCGCAATAAACATGGAACCCATTTTGAGTGTTTAAATATTTCAGTATTAATTTCAACTGTACTATAAATCTTTTCAATAAATATTACCAGTATACTACAGATATTTATCATAAGAAGTAAATGAGAAACATATGGAGTCTCCGATTCGTTAGCCGCTTTGTCAGTCTATTCCGTCCTTTTGAGCGAAAAATAAAGCTGCTCTGCAGGCAGCTTTATTTTTTATTGCTACTAAATAATATGTTATTCTCCCAATTGCGCCTGTAATTCCTGAAAACTATCAATGCACTTTGCAAATTTTCAATAATATCCGCAGCTAACTCGTCTGGTTCAGGCAGATCATCAAGGTCAGCAAAGATTTGTCCTTAATCCAAAAACAAATCAAGACTGGTCTTATCTCGTTTTAAGATTTCTGTGATATTGAACCGGCGGAAGCGACCGTCCGGATTATTCTCTGACCAAGTTTCTATGCGCTCATACCGATTTTCAGGATTGTAGCATTTTACAAAATCAACGAGATCCGCATCGGTCATGGGATGTTGTTTTTTAGTGTAAAATGCACATTAGTACGAAAATCGTAGATCCAGATTTCTTTGGTCTGCAGCTCCGGACTGGCTGGGCGTTTGTCGAAGAAGATGACATTTTTTGCCTTGACACCTGGTTTATAGAAAATGCCCGTCGGCAGACGGAGAATGGTATGTAAGTCCGTGGTTTCCAACAGCTTTTTCCGTACTGTTTCTCCAGCACCGCCCTCAAATAGCACATTATCAGGTACAACAACTGCTGCTTTACCAGTCGCTTTCAAAATCGTATTGATATGCTGAACAAAAATTTAGCTGTTTGTTAGAACTGGTCGTCCAAAAATCCTGCCGATTATAAACAAGGTCTTCTTCCTCAGTTTCCCCCTCCTCGTTCGTAAAAAGTGAGTGAGGACTTTTTGCAAATGGCGGATTGGTCAACACATAATCCACACGGTAGCCGGGATCGGTCAAAGCGCATCGCCAAAGGTGATCGGCACATTACCATAAATATCTCCAATGTTATGCAAATACAGATTCATCAGCGCTGTTTTATAGGTTGCCGATACAATCTCATTGCCATAGAAGGTTTTCATTTTCAAAAACTCCTTCTGCTCACGATCCAGCGAATAGTTTTCGGGATCGGCAATGTAAGACTGTGCCGCAAAGGAAAAACCGCCAGATCCACAGCAGGGATCAGCGATGGTTCTCATCGGCTCTGGACGCAGACACGCAACCATTGCTTTGATAAATGGACGAGGCGTGAAGTATTGTCCGGCGCCGCTCTTGATGTCTTCTGCGTTTTTCTGGAGCAGGCCCTCATAGATTTCGCCTTTGACATCAGAGGACATGGACACCCATTTTTTCATTGTCGATCATCTGCACGATACGATACAGTATGGATGCTTTACTGATTTTATTGGTCGCACCCTTGAAAATCTTGCCGAGAATGCCGCCTTGCTTGCCGAGCTGTTCCAAGGTGGCTTTATATTGCTCCTCCAACTCTGCGCCCTTGAGCGTATGCATATCTGCCCATGTAAAACCGGCAGGAATTCCGGTATCTCGCTTGTAGGGCGGTCTGGAATATTCGTCTGACATTTTCAGAAAAATTAAAATAAGTCAGCTGCTCCAGATAATCACCATAAGAAACACCATCGTCCCGGAGCGGATTGCACATACCCCAGACTTTGGAGATGATGGTTGATGTTTGTTCACTCATTCACTTGTTTTCCCTTCGCACTGTTTACTAATAGGTATTGTTTGCTGTATTTTCTTCATAGATTTGTCAATAGATTCAATGCTTTTAGTCATGTTTTTTAGTTCTTCTCTTGCATCTTCAGCAGCAGAATCATAAATCAGCGACCAAAAATATTGATCAAGTTCAATGGTTGTTGTTTTGTGATATTGGCTCCGGCTATCTGAATAACTAATCTCAACAGATAGCGGAACTTTACCAAGTGTTTAAGTTCAATATGACTTCCTAAGCAAAGATACCATCGGCGGCCAATTCCAAAGTGTAAACGATGAACTGCATAACTTATTTACCAATGTTCTGCTTCGATTATCGTCCATATTGTCTACAAATTCTGATGAAATATGAATTTCCACATTATTGGCAATTTGTTTTCCGTGATTTTCAATGCACAAGGCAGCAAGTCCACCACGAATAACATCAAATGTTACCGTTACGAAAGCACGGTTTTCTTCATCATACTGTCGTTTTGCTTCAGCTACCTGTTCTTTAGTTGCTTTTTGCTGAACGGATATTAGCCACACAAATAAAGCAAGTAGCAACTACATAAACAAAGGTAATAATAACCATCAAAGAGCCTTCGTTGTTATTTAGAAAGGTAATTATGTTCTGCAACCACTCGCACCCATTCATAACTTTCCTCAAACGCCTTCTTCAAAATACTTTGCCGCATAGCTTCTGCCTGTGTTAATGCTTTATCAACGGTCTGTTCGATGCTGTCACAGGCAGAAAGACGGGATTCGATTTCTGTAACGATTTGATATTGTTCCTCAAAAGATGTAAATGGAAATTTTAAAGCTCGAACGCGCTCCTTGTTTAATGCTTTTTTGGTTATTCCCTGATCCAACGCGTCTTGTGTTTTCATAATTCAATTGTAAAAAATAATAAAGATACTTTGAAGAGCAAGGCGTATTAGAAAACCAATATAGCTGCTGTATTCTGATTATGTGCGGCTTCCGTGTTAAGAATAGCAGCTTGTCCCCTTGTTTTGCCTTCTCCAATCATTGCAAGCATGACTGTTCCTGCTGGATGTACATTAGTCGAAGCATTATTTGAGCCAATCCCTCTGATGTTATTTTTTCATTAGTATGAAAAATATTATTAAAAACGAACTTCTCCGCTACTTATCCAGTTTATATTACCATTCCAATATGGTGCATGCGTCTACTAGGAGTAGCCCCACCTGCACTTCAAATACTTCACCCAATCGAACTAACTGCCATGTATTGGGTATAATAAGCGCTATTTCATTTTCATCACCAGAGGTGTCTTTGAATGTTTCATTTGAGTGTTTAATTCTATCAAGGTCACTCTTCCGGAACGGATGAAGGTGTTTTTTCTCCATGATGAAGTCAATTTCCCCTCGAAAGCTTCTTTCAGTACCGCCTGCCGATAAACTGTTAACTGCTGCTTGATGGTTTGCAGCGTTTCACCCTTGTCCAGTTCGGAGAATAGTTCCTCTATGCGGGAGACGATATGTGCTTTGCTCTTGGGCCAGCAGGAACAACGATTTCTACTTGTCCCATCGTTTTAGCTGATATTTCTTTAAATGTTGTCCCGCTTCCCATATCTTGGATTACTTTCCTAAGATACTTAAGTTGATAAAAACAAGAACTCACTATTAATCTCGCTATTGGGGACAATACTCTTGAATCCCTGATTTGTGCATATCGGATTTTCTGCAATCGCCACATATCCGATTGGTGCGCGTGAAGAAAAAAAGTACAGTGCCCTTTGGGCATAAGTTTTGTCGAGCAAATATCGTAACCTATTTGCGTAATATTTCTGGCACCATGAGAAATGTATTTAAACGAATAGCCCGACAAATCAGCAGGTGTTATCCACGCAATATCTCCGTCGTAATTTTTCGGAATCTTTGTACTCGGAGTTGCCCTGGATATAATTTGGCCGACTTCAGATAGTCTTGCTTTTTATACATTTACGCCACCAATTCCACATTCATTTCATGCAGCAGTTTCTTTCATATACCCATCTCCCGAACGCCTCGCCGTCCCAATAGGCCGCCTTTACGGTCGAAAGGCGTCAAGTCCAAATCCTCCCGGCAAAATACTGAGCGATGCGGCAATATGGTCTTTGATCAGGCGCAGCCATTCCATCTGTTCCTGTAAACTGGATATGACCGGCATTGCGACGAAAGGTCCACTGCATAAAGTTATAATTTACCTTGTCTGCAAACGGGAGCAAGGCTATCTGTATATCCCATTTCAAAACGGATAATAGCAATCAAATCTGTCAGTTGAGCTATTGTACCCGCTTGACTTGTATCCGGCTGCTTGATCGCACATAACAATCCCACAGTCGGTCTATCGTAACGCCATGAGTTTTCAGCTTTTCATACAGTATTTTTAAGCTGTTCAATAACCATAGGACGGTCTTTTGTATGCTTATCATAGATGATACGCAACGCAAGAATCTCATCCTGTTTTCTTCGATAAAGGCACGGAAAGATGAAAGAATACGGTTCACGTTTTTCTTCCTGCTGCGTATCAAAGCCGGCAAAATACCACGGAATCAAAAGATTTATGCTGTCGATGATCTGGTCATTGGCTGCGCCGCACATTTTCGATATATTCCGTATGTCCGGGTCGTGGAACGGTGCAACAGCGGTTTTCAGCAACTCTGCCTTCGCCTGCTGTATCTGTTCGCTTGTGGGGACCGCTTCTCCGGCATTCTTCTGCGCCTGCATTCGAAGCAGCACATCTTCATCAAATGCGTTCAGCAGGTTTTCTGCGACCGTTCCGACAGCATGACCGACCTTGCTTAAAATTGCTTTCGTTCCGGTGTCATCTGCTGTTCAAACGAATAATACGGTTTGCCAGAGAAGTCAGTATCCTCGTCTTTTGCGCCCAATGCCACATTCATCATTAGTTCTTTTTCATGCTGACAGTCGGTTTGCGCCCAAAGATCTGGTATCGGATTTCTTAGACTTGGTAACACCAACCGCATCCACGATTACAAAATGATCCTTGTTTTCCGTAGCCGATGGTGACTTTTGCAAATCCTCTTTGTCCAGTACATTGAGTGCCTCGACCTTTCATCTGCTCAAAATAATTTTTGCTGAAACATCACGCATGAAGATTAAACATTCAATGGGTTTGACATCGGTTCCCGTTGCAATCATATCCACGGTAACGGCAATACGCGGATTGTAATCATTACGAAAGAACTCAGCAGCGCTTCCGGGTTTTTTCGGAATATGTAATCTTGCGGCAAAACTCGTTTCCTCGCCAAATTCTTCCCGCACGATTTGCGCAATATCGTCTGCATGACTGTCCGTCTTGGCAAAAATCGGCTTTTGGGGACTTCTTTTCGGCGCGAAACAAGGTAGTAAACAGATTGTCCCTTAAAAGTTCGGATCACTGTTCGTATCTGGCTTGGGTTGACAATATCCCCATCGCTGGGGATGGTATATAGTCTACATCTTCATCCAGTTGCGTCCAGCGTTTTTTTCACGAGATAACCGGTTACGGTGTTCGATTAATTGCTTCATAATATGAGCGCCATTCTTTGTTACTTCTGTTTCGATGAGAAAACATCTTCACCAACATTGACGCCATCTATAATGGCCTGTTCTCGAGGATATTCGCTGACAATATTTTCGTTGAAAAACGCAAATGTCCGTTTATCTGGCGTTGCTGTCAGACCAATGATAAACGCATCAAAGTAAGACAGCACCTGACTCCACACATTATAAATCGAACGATGACACTCGTCTACAATGATACAATCAAAAACTCCGGCGGATATTTCTCATTATATACTACATCTTTAGGGGGCTTTTGCTCTCTGCAGTAACAAATTCTGCAAACGAAGTTTCTTCAGCTCTTTCATCCAGTTCTTCGCCTTTTGAGAATTGAATACATTCTCTGGATTGTAGAAATGCAGATCTGAATATCGTTGGGAATATAGGAAGACTTCAACCGGCAAACACCGTAAATCTGCGAAAAAAGAGCGCGGATCGTCATTAGAGTATATGCAAGGAATTCAATGTTCTGCCTGTTTTGCCCAGACCTTTAGTATCGACCAGAAACAAAATACGCTTCATTTTTCCATACTTAAGAGCCGATAAGCAGTAGTAATTGCAGTAAATGTCTTTCCTGCGCCGGTTGCCATCTGCACCAATGCTTTGGGGGCGGTTTTCCGCAAAAGACCGATCTAACGCCTGAATTGCGTTAATCTGGCATTTACGAAATCCGGTTTCGTCCAGTGGCGGAAAATGCTTCATGTTGTTGCGGGAGGGTATTCGGCTCCTGCAGTATATTGCGAAGCGTTTCCGGACGGAAGAAAAGAAAAAGACAGGGCGAGAACGGTATTTTATATCCTGATAATCTGTAAAGCGAATCAGCTTATTTGTCGCTTCGTAAACAAAGCGTATCGCATAGTCGTTCTTAATCCATTTGAATGTGCTGTGGGCATAGCGGCCCGATTGCACTTCGACATCAGTTATAGATTCACCGGCTTCTTCGCGTTTTGCCTCAATAATGCCAACAGGTCTTCCATCTACAAAAGCGCATAGTCCACCTCGCCAGTGCTGGTAGGAAATTCGCGTACAGCAACACCAAGCGAAGAAGTAGATAAATTAAGCTTTTTCATATCCTGTATGATCCAGCCAGATTGCTGAAGTTTTTCGTCAATAACCAATCGCGCCTTTTCTTCAGGTGTCATACTGCTCATTCCTCTCCGACACATATCCCATGATGTAACTATAATCAACATGAAAAATTTTGTATATTTTCCCCTGAACACGCAGTAAAAACTTCTTCATCTCGGCAAAGTCTCGTTATATGTCCAGAGTAACATCAAAATCCTTTCGCAAATCTGCCTACTCGTCTTTTGTCATCCAACAACTTCCTGTGTGTTTTAATTCTAGTATATCATTTCTCAATATTTTTTCGCAATATTGTGTGAAATTTAGCATGTCATAGAACTTAATCCCGTGTAGCAATATAATAAAGCTGCCTCAGGCGGGCAGCTTTACCACTATCTATTCTTCAACACTTCCCGATGCACACTTATCGCATATCCTTATCAGCTGATTGGCAATAAACTCCATTCCTGTGTCCGCAGAAGCATAAACGAGTGTAAATCCGGGCGGCAAATAAAGCCCTGAACTAACGGTTTCTCACGTTTATTATATTGCTGTAATGCCCCAATTCACTATCCACCACAATTGCAACTGTTTTATTCTGTTTCTTATTTTGTAGCTGACTATATACCGCATTTATTACCACAGCCCATGCATGCACTTCTGCCTTTGGGACTTCAGTATTATCCCATACCTTACAGTTGACATCAATCACTCCGTTTGTTTCTCCCCGTAAAGCACATTTGCGCAATCGCCGTTACAGAAGTATCGTTTATTGTGTTTGTATCAACTGCAATCACAATATCATGCATCAACAGTGCTTTATCTGGATCAATATGAGAAGCGATAATTTGATTAAGAATTTTTCTCCTTACCATTACTGCGTTCATAAAAGATATCAATCAATACATCTATTGTTTGAATTTCTCCTGTATCATGATCAACCAGCTGTATACCCTCTTTATCCGAAATAAGAATAGTAGCACATTCCCCGATTTCAATGCTGTCATCATTCAAATCCTCTTGCCTTACCTGCAACGGTGAAAAATCAATAATCTGATGCCTCTCTTTCATAGTCGCTTTCTGCTTTTTCTGTTTATGCGTAACGCTAAGTGTATCCTCATAAGAAATTTCAAAGGAATATGAAAAATGATAAGTCATATATATCACCTACAAATATTATATCTCATAAACCATTTAAATACAAAATATCTGCACATATTCTGCAATCTCCACAAAATCCATTCCCCAATTTGCCACCCCCGTTGGGGTACAATTGGGGCCAGAACGCCTATTCTCGTTCCTGCAAGCCCTCTGAAAAATAGAAAAAACCGCTGATTTCTCACGAAATCAGCGGTTAAACATGGTTGCGGGGACAGGACTTGAACCTGCGGCCTCCGGGTTATGAGCCCGACGAGCTACCAACTGCTCTACCCGCGATATAGATTTTATCGCAACTCTCTCTCAGAGTGCTTATATACTATACCATAGGATCGAGCAGTTGTCAAGCATAATCTTCAATTTTCTATTCGACAAATTCAGTCTTTTATCTCGCTGTCCTCTGCGGGCAGCAGATCCGGCAGTTCAAACCAGAAGCAGATACCGCCTTTGACGTTCTCCGCGCCCGCAGGCGCCGTTTTGCAGGGTATCCGCGATGGCGCGGACAAGCGACAGACCGATGCCGGTGCCGCCGGCCTCTCGGGTGCGGGCGCGGTCGGTGCGGTAGAATTTCTCCCAGATCTTCGGCAGCTCCTCCTCCGGCAGACCTTCACCTTCATTGAACACGGACAGGCGCACGCTGTTTCCGGTTCTTGCCGCCGAAATCTCAATGTGCTTGCCCTCGGGCGTGTAGCGGATGGCGTTGGACAGGTAATTCATCAGCACCTGATCGAGCAGATCACCGTCCGTGCGGACCGTAATATGCGTGTTATCATATTCCACGGTCAAACCTCGGTTTTCACACAAAACAGCGGTTTTTCGCACCGCTTCCGCACAAAGTGCATGCAGATCAATATCCTCGTCGAACGTCTGCTCTGCACCAAGCTCCAGCCGTGAAAGACTGAGCAGCTGCATGACCAGCTTGTTCATGTGGTCGGCCTCATCGGCAATAGTGTCGCAGTAGAACTTGCGGTCCTCGGGGTCATCGGCCACGCCAGCCGTCAGGCCCTCGGCATAGCCCTGAATGAGCGCGATCGGCGTTTTCAGTTCATGCGACACGTTGACGATGAACTCCTGCCGCATATTGTCGATACGCTCCCTTCTCCTCGATCTCCCTGCGCCAGCTGATCATTGGACTCCTTCAGCTCACCGATCGCCTGCTCCAAATACGCAGACAGGCGGTTGAGCGACTGTCCCAGCTGGTCAATCTCATCGCCGTCCTCCTTGCCGGTGTACTGCATAGAGAAATCCAGCTCACCATTCGGTCGGCCAGTCCCGCCATTTGAATAAGCGGGCGCGTAAACTGACGCGAGATAACATAGCCGCACCCCAGACAAATCAGCAGCGCACAGCCGCCGGCAATCAGCAGAAACACCAGATTCAGCGAAGAATTCTGTTCGATATACGCATAGGGCATATATGCGATCAGATATTCACCGTGTTCCGCATTCAGCACACCGATCAGACACAGATACTGGTCATTATCGCGCAGACTGATCGTCATAAAGCGGTATTCGTTTTTACCCAAATCTACCCAGTCACGATTCTGGACCACGGACGCCAGCACCGCAAAGCTGCGGAACTTCTGCTCCATGTGTCCAAAATCAAACCCTACATCGCCCTCCTGCATGGCAGACGAGGTAATCACATCGCCGTTATCGGTCACCACCGCCAGACGAATGGCACTGCGGCTCTCATAGCTGTCCAGCAGCGCGGCAACATCTGAGGAATCACTCGCGTAGCTGGTGCAGATGCTGCCGTAGGCATCGCGCAGCTCGCTTCGGCGTGTCATCATATAGTAATCCTGATAGAAAAAAACACATTGAGCAGCACCAGAATACCGATAAACACCAGCGCGATAATGCTGATCGCGGCAAAAACTTAAACCGGATTGACCGATGCTTCAGCTTCATACCTCAAAGCGGTAACCGTAGCCGCGCACGGTTTCGATCATGGTGCCGCACTCCCCGAGCTTGACGCGCAGCTTTTTGACGTGCGTATCCACGGTACGCAGATCGCCGAAGTAGTCGTAACCCCAGACAGCATTGAGGATGCTCGCGCGACAGCGCAATCGCGCGGTTATTTTTGAAGTAGATGAGCAGCTCGTACTCTTTGGGGGTCAGGTCGATCGGCTTGTTCTCCACCATGACCTCACGGCGCAGCTCATTGACCGACAGCTTGCCAAGCTGTTCGAGCGGTGCACCGGCGCGGCCTTCTCGTTTGAGCAGTGTGCGCACGCGGGCTGCCAGCACGATCGGCGAAAACGGCTTTGGTGACGTAATCGTCCGCACCGCCTTCCAGGCCGCGCACCTGATCCGCGTCCTCGGCACGGGCGGTGAGCAGCATAACCGGCAGGTGGGTTTCACCGTGCTCCTGCTCGCGCAGCTCCCGCAGGACTTCAAAGCCGTCCATCCCCGGCATCATCACGTCCAGAATGGCCATATCCAGTCCCGGACGGCGGTTCTCCAGAATATTCAGCGCTTCCTTTCCATCGGCGGCTTCGACGATGGTATGACCGTCCTGCTTGAGAAAAGTCGCTGACCAGACGACGGATACGCGCCTCATCGTCTGCGATTAAAATAGTAGACAATATAATTCCACCTTACATTCTTATAATACCGCAAGTATACCGCCGGTGTTTGTTCGTTGTGTGAACAAAATCATGGGTTTTCAATTTTGTTGAACAGGAGGTTGCTGCTTGAGAAGCGAATCCTAACTTGCCTGCCCGGCAGGGGCGCCGTACCCATTTATCGAGGCACAAGAGGGTGGACACCTATGGTTTCCACCCCTCTTGTGAATCTCCCCGCTTCCTCTAGCGTCTGCCTGTCATAGAACCGAGACTCACCAGAGAAACGGCCATATTGTTTATTCTTTCCGTAGGGGCGACCAATGTCCGCCCATTTTTACCTTTTACGCAGTGTCAGATACTCTGCTGCTACACATACGGTTTAGTCTTACGCAGGCGCGACACAAGGTGAATTGCCCGAAGGGCAAGAGAAGGTCCCCTGGGGATACCCGTGTCGCGCAACTCGTTTGCACAAGTTATTGTGCACGGCACCGTTGGATTAAGCCGTGAACAACCCTCGTAGCTATACGGAATCCACAGTGCGGCAGGCTGCTGTCGGCTGTTGCCTTGTGCATGGTCAGCTTGACGTATTTGCCGTTCTCTTTACCGGTATTCGGGTCGGTAAACTGATAGGTCAGCGATGCAAATTCGTTATTATCGCCGTAAATCTTCACAGAATCACCGTCAAATATGCCGTACATATCACCTAAAACCAAGGAAAATGCGGCTCCCTGTTCCGGTATCTGATCTTTCTGCAATACTTTTTGCAGATTTGCCAGCTCATCATCGGCATAGACCGGAAGGTCAAGCGTGCCGTACAGCAGGTCGAACTGCGCGGCGGTCAGGCCCTGTGCGGAATCCGCGAGGTGCTCGACCGATGTCGGCTCGGCGGTCGTTACGTCCTTGAACGTCACGCGGTCAGCGGCGTAAGTCTTATAGCCGGTTTCCCAGTCGGTGCGGCTGAAAACACTTCACAGCTGTTGGTTTTTCTCATCAACGTACACGCGGACGGTCCATTCCCTGCCGGGCAGCATAGTGTCTGCCGAGACCCTCAAGAAGCTGTCTGCGGCGGGCGGTATTATCCTTGTCGGTCAGGTCGTCGAGCGTGAAATTGTCCGCTGTGATGTCCTGTGCCGCCGTAGAGCTCCCTTGTACCTGGCAGCCTGCTCCGCGTTGACGGGTCATACTGCACATCGGAGGCATAAATGAGGAAATACGTCAGGCCGTCCTGCTCGGCAAGCTGCTTGACCGGCATCGCATAGTTTTTCCGTCCAGTTTTCACCGTAACTCTGCTTGAGTGCGGCAGTCGGCTGGGCTTCGAGCGTCATAATGCAGATGTCATGCGCCGAGCTGCTGTCTGCCTCATCCAGCATATTGAAATGCACACTGCCGTCCTCATACTGGCTGCCGCCGACCATATTACGGAACGAAAGCGGCAGCTCGAGCGTATAGCCCAGCACATCATTGCGGTATGCCACCGAGTTCAGGGGTTTCGTCACCGTGTACGACGGTGGTCGCCTCCCGTTCTGCATGGCGTACAGCGCCGCCGCCTTGTGCTGAATGTGACGGGCATCGGTGTATTCCAGCACCAGTGCGTGCAGATACGGCTCCACCGCCGTGGAGGTGAGCGACTTGCTCATGCTCTCCGGCACGGTGTACGTCCAGCCGTCAGCGGTTTTGGTGAGTGCTGTCTGCTCATCTGTCAGCGCATCCTGCATGGTGCCGTCCGAATTGATCAGCCGGTTGGTGAGCTGTACGCCGCCGGACGGCTCATTCGCAAACGTAAATTTGATGGTATCACCGACTGCCAGCTCAGGCGGCAGTTTGCCAGTTATCAGCGCACCTCTTGCGTTCGCGCCGATGCCGAGCTCCTGCTCCCCGCTCTTAGCGGTGATGTCCTCCACCACGCCGACCGGCTGCCAGTAACCCGCGGCAGTCTTCTCCATCTGCACCTTGACCGGCGCACTGGAATCGCCAAATATCAGCTGTACAACGGCAGTTTCCGTATTATCATCGCTGTTGCTCCAGCCGCCGACGGCCTGCCGGATGACTTCGGTGTCCTTCACCAGCATCAAATAGGAGTCGCCGTGCAGCGCCATGCCGAAATACTGCATGGCCGCCTGTGCAGGGTCGGTGTAGCCTCTTATCATCTGCGTATCCATGCTGTCGATGTACTGCGGCACGGTCGGCCACGACAGACCGGTCGCATAGTACGTCCGGAACAATTCGCTCTGCGTCATGCCGTCCGTACTGAGTTCGCGGATATCGCCAATCACCGAGCTGTTTTTTGTTCTCGCGGATGGTCTGGCACGATGTACGCCGAGCGCGCATCATTCGCCGCTGCCAGACAGACGGAATACAACGCAGTAGCTGCTTTCGTCATCGGTGGGTACAAGCACGAAATCCGTTGCAGACGGCGAGGACGGACCGTATTTCACGTCCACTGCTCGCCGCCGGTCATAGCCATCTGCTGCGCGATAAGGTCTTTCTGACCGTCCGGCGTCAAAATCAGGGAAGATATACTGTGCGCTCTCTTGTGCAGCACGCCGCGTGCGTACTGCTGCGCGAGATCCGCCGCCGTGCGGGAACGAACGCCGCTGCCGTCCGTCAGTCCTGCGGCAGCCAGCCCTGACCGAACTGGTTTATCATGGTGACAACAACCTTGCTGTTATCCTTAAACGTGAATGTCACCTTGCGGATGTCGTTGTACGGTGCGGATTCTTCGTCACTGCCCTCAACCTGACTGGCCGCCGGAGCAATGCCGAACAGAACCTCTGCCGCGGACACAGGATCGCTGTTGCCGATTACCGCCTTGTTATCCGCCGAAACGAAATCCGGCAGACCAAGATCGTTTCGTACAGCAGCTTGAAGTGCTCCAGCGAGTTTACCAGACCACTATCATCACCGGTGGAGCTTGTCAGATCCGAGTCGGCTTCCCAAATCGCTTCAGAAATCAGCATTTTATCGCCCTTACCGGTGAAATACAGCCGCTGCGCTTCGCGGTACGGCAGACCCGGCGTAATGCCGTTCGCCTGCATCCCCCCTGCGCCGCCATGCGCGCGGCGTCATACTCGTATTCGTAAACGATAAGCGCGGTCTGCGTTTCCGGCTCATATCGGGTCGTGTAGCGCTTGTAGACCGCCGCGCCGGTCGAGAACGTATCACCCTCCGCGTTTTTCGCTGCTCGGGTCGAGATACTTATAAAAGCCCTCGGCGTCCTCGTCCCCATACGCCTGCGCGAACGTGTTTGCGATGAGTAGCGCACGTTCCTCGGTCGTCTGCGGCGTACTTCTGTCACCGACCGCGATCGTGCAGCTAAGCGAACCGACCAGCAGCGCGATCATCACAACGAGCGCGACACCGCGTTTTTGACCGACTTGTCGAACAGCCCCTCAAAGCGGCGCATGAGCGTCTTTTTGTCATCACCGAAGCAGGACACCAAAGCCTTTCTTTTGCGACTGCGCAATAGCCGACCGCAGGATGGTCTCGCCATAGGGCTCTGCGGTACGCGCCGTCGTGTCCGCGAACAACTCGCGTCGTCGCACGCCGCCTCAATGTCCTCCTGCGCGAATCGCGCGATCAGATGCACCAGCGGATTGAACCAGTGCAGGCAGCGTGCCGCCAGAAGCAGCAGCTTGAGCCACAGATCGCCATGCTTGTAATGCGTCAGCTCGTGGCGGAAAATGAACGCCGCATCCGTCCGGGAAATGCGCTCATCCGGCAAATACAGCGTCGGATGGATAAATCCGGCCAGCATCGGGCAGTCCGCCGCCGAGGATACCCGCAGCGGGATTTCCCGGTCAATAACCAGGTCGGCGCACTGCTCCTGCAAAATCGTGTGCAGATCCGCGCGTTCGACCGGTTGGGACGTACCTTTCAGGCCGCGTATCAGCCGGTAATAGCCAATCCCCTGCCAGAGTACGCAGGCAATCACGCCTGCCAGCCACAGCGTCAGCAGAATGTCGGTAATATCCACGGTCTTGACCGTGCCGGTATCTGCCGCGCTGAGCGTTTCGCCTGCGTACCCGTCACCCATCGGGCTGGCGTTTGCGTAACAGGAAGTCCGGCCTGCCGAAACGCCGTCTGGTCGCTCTGCACCATTATAGCTGGTGCGCGGCATGACCTGCACCGGCGCCTGCGGCAGTGTCAGCTGCACCGGAATGAGCAGCCGCAGCGCGAGAATCGCCCACACCACATACCATACGGGCCGGATAACGCTTTTTCATCAGCCGCCGCAGAATGAGCGGCACGAGCGCCGCCAGCGATACGGTCAGGCCGATCTGCATCAGGTTGTTGAGCAGTTTTTCCGAGAATTGCAGCATAAGATCCCTCCTTAGTGCGTCTGCCTGTCGAGGAACGCGCGCAGCTCGTCGATGTCGCGCTCGGTCAGCGCGCCCGCTTCCGACAGGCTCGCGACCAGATTCTTCACCGAGCCGCCGCACAGCCGGCGCAGAAAGCCGACGCTCTCACGCTGACGGTAGTCCTCCTTCGCTGACGAGGGGCGTGTACAGGTTCTGCCGCCCCTCCTTCGTGCAGGAAAGAAATCCCCTTTGTCGCACAAGCGGGACAGGAACGTGAGCACGCTGGTCATTTTCCAGTCCTTTATCCGCGTGCTGCTGCACCTCGGCCGCCGTGACCTGTGTGCCCAGAGACCAGATGGTCTGCATGACCTCCAGCTCCGCATCGGGCAATCGCTTGTCGTTTCGCATAGTCTAACCCTCCTTTTATTCTACAAATGTAAAACACCTTTTTTATTGCTTATATTCTACAACAGTAGAAGATGGTTGTCAATCCTTATTGCACAAATTCCCGCAAAGTGCGCTGACATATACAAATTGTTTACATTTTGTAATTTTTATTGCGTTGACAGTGCTGTTTTTTTTTAGGATATGCTTTTAATTAGATGAGTTTGATTTATCCATTCGGCACGGATTTTTCTGCACCGGCTGAGCGGGGCACGCGAACTGCCGCAGGCGGGTTCGCCCTATCCGGGCGGAGTGTTTTTCCGCTGAACCTCAGCGGGGGGATTCGCCGCCGCGGCGGGAACGTACGCGGCACCCGCCGCGGGGCAAAAAGGAAGGACAACCTGCGGTTTTCCTTCCTCTTTGAACTCCTACCTTTCCCTTGCTTCCCTAATCCGGCGCAGATTGCCTATATGTGACCGCTTCGAAAAGGAGTACGGCAGAGGATTTTTTCTTCCGTATCTTTCTCAACCTGTTCGCAGTGTCAGATATCGTACTGCTACACAGGGTTTGCCCAGGCGCGAATACCCGTGTCGCCAACCCGCCGCGTTATGCGACAGCACCTACGAATATAAATTGTGCCAAACACCTAATTTATCTCGCAGGTGCCGTAGCCGATAACTGCAGAATAACGAATTGACGCGGCACTGTCGTTGCGCCCCAGCGGAGATTAAACCGACTAGCAGAACGGTATCTGGCACTGCGAATTTCCTGCACACGTGCCCCCACGAAAATCCTCTGCCGTCCTCCCTAATCGAAGCGGTCGCCGATCTCTGGTCTGCGCCAGACTAAGAAATAAAGGGAAACGGGAGTTAAGAGGGTAGAAACCGTAGGTGTCTACCCCTCTGCCCTCGCCGCGGGCGCGGGCGAACTCCCCGTGCTCTGCTTGATTTCAGGCAAAAACCTACCGTTCACAATCAAAACCTGTTTTATATAAAACCCAAAGGAGTTAATTTTCCATGCGAAAAACCGTTTCGCTCGTGTTGGCCATCTGCGGCACGCTACTGCTTCTGCTGCTGTTCGCCACCGGACGTTTGATCTATACCCACGTTTACAGCCAGGACTTTTCCGACATCGCGGAAACCGGACCGCAATCCACCATCACCCCCTCACCGAGAATGACGTGGAGGTACCGCAAACCGATGACAACCAGAAAACCGCTTATCATACAGTTGCTCAGCGAGCAAACCTACACCGCCTATCCGCACTTTTTATCAAGCCCAGCCAGAACAAGCTGACTGCCAACCGCCTGACCGTGACCTTCCAGAACGGCAACTCGATCGGCGTGAATACGGACGGCTATGTGTTCGTCAACGGCAAGCTGCGCGCCATCAAGAGCGGTGACGGACGCAATCTGTACCACGATCTGTTCGTGCTGTTCTATCCTACCGGCGAAGGAGTAATAGAAGATGAAAAAATTAACCGCTTTATGGCTGTCTCTGCTGCTGACGTTCGGCACGCTGACCGGCTGTGCCGGTCAAATCGGCATCATCGGCGGTGAGGACGGACCGACCGCCATCATCACCTCAGACAGCGCTTCCGCTGTTTCCGTCACCGAGGATGGGCAGTACGACAGCAAGGACGAGGTTTCCGCCTATCTGACCGAATACGGGCACTTACCCTCCAACTACATCACGAAAAAACAGGCGCAGGCACTCGGCTGGCAGGGTGGCTCGCTCGAGCCGTATGCACCCGGCTGCTCGATCGGCGGCGACCGGTTCGGCAACTACGAAGGCACCCTGCCGGACGGCAGCTATCACGAGTGCGACCTCAACACCCGCGGAGCCGACAAGCGCGGCGCGGAACGGCTGGTCTACGCGGACGACGGCCGAATCTACTACACCGCCGACCATTACGAGAGTTTTGAGGAAATCACAGAATAGCTTTTTACAATAATTCAATTTCGGGGGAATGAGAATGAAAGAACTGCTTTTGGACGCAGAAACGCTGTACACGCGCGAGCAGCTGCACGATGTGCTGACCAAGGTGTGCGGCTTTCCTGCCGACTACGGCCGCAATCTGACGCGCTGTACGACCTGCTGACCGCCTATCCGGCGGCGCGGCTCACGCTGCGGCACCCGGAGATGCTGGTCGCGCATCTCGGCAATTACGGCGAGCTGGTGCTCCGCGTGCTGGCGGACGCGGCCGCCGAAAATCCGGCGTTTACGCTGAATGTACAGTAACAGGCAAAACAAAAACCGAGGCATCCGCCTCGGTTTTTGTTTTATCGGGTTGTTTTAGAATACGGTTACGACTGCACCCTTATAGGTCTCGTCAACGTACTTCTTCACATCGTCGCTCTGCAGCGCCTTCTTCAGCGCCTGAATCTTGTCGCTGTTCTCCTCACCGGAACGGCAAGCAACTACGTTTACATAGACCTTAGCGTAGTCCGGGTTCTCGGTGATGAGGGGAGTCCTCAGCGGCGTTCAGGTCTGCCTGCAGCGCATAGTTGCCGTTGATAACAGCAAGGTCAACGTCTGCCAGAGAACGCGGCAGCTGCTCAGCAGCGATCTCCTGAATGTCCAGGTTCTTCGGGTTCTCGGTGATATCCAGCTTGGTCAGCGTCGGAGGTCGGGTCAATGCCGTCCTTCAGCTTGATCAGACCGGCATCCTGCAGCAGAAGCAGTGCGCGGGTCTCGTTGGAGCCGTCGTTCGGGATGGCAATGGAAGCGCCGTCCTTCAGCTCCTCGATGGAAGCGGTCTTACCGGCGTAAATGCCGAACGGCTCGTAGTGCATATATCGAATGCAGCAGCCAGATCCGTGCCGTTCTCCTTGTTGAAGTTGTTCAGGTACGGGGTATGCTGGAAGTAGTTTGCATCCAGATCACCGTCAACCAGTGCGGTGTTCGGCTGCACATAGTCGGTGAACTCAACAACATTCAGGGTGTAGCCCTTCCGCCTTGAGTGCGTCCTTTGCCGCATTCAGGATTTCAGCGTGCGGAGTCGGGGTAGCGCCAACGGTGATCGTCTTGTCGTCGCCTGCTCGCTGCGCTGCTGCGTCAGCTGCAGCGCTGTCGGTCTTGCTGCCGCCGCAAGCGGTCAGGGCGGTCAGGCACAGGGCGCCTGCCAGGGATTGCTGCGATTGTCTTCTTCATGGGAATTCGCTCCTTTTTCTGATATATATCATTTTTTAATGATAACAAAATAAAATTGAGAATGAAAAACGACTATCTGTTTCTCTTATCCAGATGGTGTGCAAGACGCATGCCGACCCTCCTGGAAAATCTGAACAACGATAACGATAATGATAACCGCTACCAGCATGATCGGGAAATTATAGCGGTTATAGCCGTAGTTTACGGCTACGGTACCCCAACCGCCGCCGCCGATAAAGCCTGCCATTGCGGAATAGCCGAGGATGGTAACGACCGAAATCGCGCCGCCGACCATCAGGGGACGGCTTTTGCCTCCGGCACGAGCACCTTCCACACGATCTGCCACGGACTTGCACCCATGGACTGTGCGGCTTCGATCACACCGAACGGCACCTCCTTGATGGAGGACCTCGACCATGCGGGCTACATACGGTGCTGCCGCAAAGGTCAGCGGAACGATCATCGCAGTGGTGCCGATGGCCTTGCCGACGATCGCGCGCGTAATCGGCGTAATCATAACGGCAAGAATCAGGAACGGGATAGAGCGCAGGATATTGACAACCACGCCCAGAACCGCATTGACAACGGGCATCGGACGAATACCGCCCTTATCGGTAACAACCAGCGTCAGACCGAGCGGCAGACCGATCGCATACGAGATAACGGTCGAAACAATGACCATATACAGGGTTTCCCAAAGGCTCTGCCCCAAACATTAAACGGTTCCCAAGCATAATCGGCTACCTCCTCTGCGTGTACGTTCTGGGTTTCGAGGTACGCCAGTGCGCGTTTTGCCGCGCGTTCGTCCTCGGAAGCTGCAGGATCATCTGACCGTAAGCCTTGCCATCGATGTTCTTGGTGTCCGCGAACATAATATTGACCGGCGCCTTGCACTCGAGCACCATGTTGGATACCACCGGCTCAAACGACGAATTGCCGTCGAATACAATGCGGCAGTACCGCTTTGCCGGTCGCAAGAGAATTGCGCTTGCCGTCCGGATAGATAAGCTGCTTGGCCATTGCGGATTTCGGTCGGGTGAACACCTCGTCCACCGTGCCGACCTCGGCAATACGGCTGGAATCAATGATCGCAACTCTCTGGCAGATTTCCTCGATGACCGCCATCTCATGCGTGATAACGATGATGGTGATGCCGAGCGTCTTGTTGATCTCCTTGAGCAGTGCGGAGGATCGACCGCGTTGTCGTCGGGTCGAGGGCGCTCGTCGCCTCGTCGCACAGCAGGATTTTCGGGTTGGTCGCAAGTGCTCGTGCAATCGCCACGCGCTGCTGCTGACCGCCGGAGAGCTGGCTCGGATAGTTATCCGCACGGTCTGACAGACCGACGATCTCAAGCAGCTCACGCGCCCTTTTTCCGCATCGGCTTTTCGCGCGTTCCCGCAATCTCGAGCGGAAAACAGATATTCTGCAGTGCGGTTCTCTGCTGCCGCAGCAGGTTGAACTGCTGGAAGATCATACCCATCGACCGGCGAGCCTCCAAAGCTGCTTTTTGCTCAGCTTTTCCAAGCTCCTGTCCGTCCACCGTTACCGTGCCCCTCGGTGGGCTTCTCCAAAAAGTTGATACAGCGTACCAGTGTGGACTTGCCTGCGCCCGAAAAGACCGATAATGCCGAAAATCTCGCCGCGATAGATATCAAGGTCGATACCGTTCAGCGCAACGACCGTGCCGCTCGTCCTCGGAATGTTTGTTCAGACCCTTGATCCGAACGATCGCATCCTGTGCCACGTTTATTCCTCCTTACATTTCTCCTCTTGTTTCCAAAGAAAAGCGGAAAGCAAAGGGTTTCTGCTTTCCGCCCGTTTTCTGTATCAGCCGCATGAAAAAGCGGCCCGCCTTGCGTTTCAGCCTTACGGCTGCTTCGCAGAAAAACGAGCAGAACCACACATCATGCACATTTCCATTCGAACTGCACGCACGGTGATTTCCTCCTTTTCCTGCGGTTTAAATACTCTAAGCTGTGGGATAAGTATAGCTTTTTACAGGCGGTTTTGTCAAGTAGTTTTGTCAAACAGAGCGTAAAAATACGATCACTCGATCGAAATACTGCTTAACCAGACGGGCATAGAACATATTGCCGTAGGCATACCGCCAGCCGCCGTTTTCCTGGACTGCCATCGGGTTATCATACTGGATGGTATTGCCGCCGGACTGCTTCTCCGCGAATTTCTCAGCCAGCTCGGTGCTGTACACCGTTGAACTTAGCCGCGTAATCGAGGAAACCGCTGCCGTAATTATACGCCTGAATGATGCAGTCCAGATCACAGTCCAGCGATTTGCCCTTGCTCAGCAGGTGTGCAAAATAGGTGCAGCCCTGCCGGATCGAGCTCTCCTCCTCCGAGTGAATCGTTCGGCAGTCCGGCGCTGCCGGAGGACTGCATGATGTCGGTCAGCTTGCCGCCGCTCTCCACCTGCATGATGGCCAGCAGTACATCCGTGTACTCCGGAATGCCGTTCTGCTCGGCATATTTCTGCACCACCGGCTGATAATACATAACCGACTGATAGACATTCACTGCCTTGGCTACCTGCTTGACCTCCTCGGTCGCGCTCGTGCCGGAATTGCCGGTATCACCGTCCGCGCCGCTCTGCTGCGGTGTGCTGATCGAAATGCCGGAAGGCGAAAATAAGCACAATGAGCAGGACTGCCAGCCCGAGCAGCGCAAACTGCCGACGGCGTGCCCGCTGTCTGCGGCGCACTTCCGCCTCGGGCAGACGGCGTCTGACCGTTTTCTGCGTTCTTACCGGCTGCATATGCCGCGTACTGCGATGTGCATGGGCGGTTTTCCGCCGATCGCTGCCTCTGTTATGTCGTTTTTGTTGCTTTCTTGCCATGTTATCACTTTCCTGTGACAAAGTGGTTGCTCTCACCGGTGACCGGGCGGAACCTTCCCTGTCACCATTGGCATTATTGGCTATTTTACCACAACATTGCGTTTTTGAGCAACATTTCAGACGATTATCATGTAATATTTTCCAATTTCGATTTGCTCCGCAGCAGCCCCTCCTGCTGTGCCCAGTCGCGCAGCACGCGGTTTTTTCGTTGACCGGACCGAACAGATCCAGACAGCAGACCGCGTTTCCGCACTGCCGTACAAGCGCCTGCGCACGCGCGTAACGTCCTCACCGATCGGCTGGTACGCCCGCTCGGTGACGGTCTCGACCGCCAGAGCACGAGCCGTCGGCAGCTCTACATCGTTCTCCGGCAGAATGCCTGCCGCGAACGGAATGCCGCGCCGCTGCAGTCTGCGGTACAGTGCCGTTCCGCTTCCGCCGCCGCCGATAACGAACACGCGCGGCTCGCCTGTCACCCGCTCGAGCTCCAAACTGCCGAACTGCTCGTTATAAGTGCCGCGCTCGAGGTCATACAGGGTGCGGATGTAGTCGCCGGTGAATACCTGCTCCGGCGTGCCGCAGCGCTCAATTCTGCCGTTGTGAACGCAGATGAGCCGGTCGGACAGCTTCTGTGCCAAATCGATTTCGTGCAGCGAGAGAATGACCGCCACCTGCTTTTCGCGCACCAGCTGCTTGAGCACGGTCAGCAGTTCCAGCTTGTAGCGAATGTCGAGGAAGGAGGTGGGCTCATCGAGCACAAGGAGCTCCGGCTCCTGGCAGATGGCGCGGGCCAGCAGCACACGCTGCCGCTGTCCATCGCTGATGCAGGAAAAAATCGCGGTCGGCAAGTTCATCCGCGCCGACAAAGCGCCAGCGCCTCGTCCACCTTGGCGCGGTCCTCGTCGCTGAGCAGACCAAGCCGTCCGGTGTACGGATAGCGGCCTGCAGCCGCCACATCCCAGCAGGTCATCAGCTCCGGCCGCATGCTCGGTGAGCAGCACGGACATCGTGCGCGCAAGGTCACGTTCAGGCAGAGTCTGCAGCGATTTGCCATCCAGATATACTGTACCGCCGATAAGCGCCAGCTGACGGATGAGGCTTTTGAGGATGGTCGATTTACCCGAGCCGTTCGGACCGATGAGCGTTAAAAATCTCACCGCGGTGAACACGCAGGGCGATGTCGCGGATGAGCGGCACACCGCGGTAGCCGACGGTCATTTCTTTTGTTTCGACGAAAGGATGGGCCATTTTGTACCTTCTTCTTTAACATGATTGCTTACGAAGCAAGAGAATTTTTGCCTACCCGGCAGGGGCGCCGTGCCCACGGCGAGGGCATAAGGGTGGACACCAAGGTTTCCACCCTTATGAATCCCGTTTCCTTTTGGGATAGCACGGCGAAATTTGCAGAACTGAGACTCGCAAAGGAACAACGGCAGTACTGTTACTTTTCCGTAGGGGCGGACCAATTTGTCCGCCCATTTCGCAGTTCACATGCTCAACATTTTCTGTCTGCTACACATGCGGGTTCATCTACGCTGGGTGCGGCATGACAGTGCCGCACGATTTGGGATGCCCGTTATAACACGACCAGCATCTGCGTAGATAGATTCTACTAAACCGAAAAATTCGTAGGTACCGGGCGTTATAACGTGCCCAAGGGTTGCGCGGCACTGTCATGCCGCGCCTGCGGAGATTGAACCGCCTGTGTAGCAGTACGTTATCTGTGAACCGCGAAAAAGCGGACAAAGACACGCAACGATAGTAAAAAATCGTCTGCCGTTCCCCCTTTTTCGAAGCGGTCGCCGGTCTCTGGTATGCGCCAGACTATCTAACAATAGGAAACTGGAGTTCCAAGAGGATAGAAACCTTGGTGTCTATCCTTTTTGGTCCCCAAACCAGGGTTGGCTCCCACCCCTCTGCGTGAGGACGCAGACTCACCCTCTGGAGGACTTCCGGTGAACCATAATATAAATAACGACCGGCGCACCAAACAGGGCGGTTACGGTGCTGATACTCAGCTCCGTCGGTGCAAAGGCCGTGCGCGCGATGAGATCGCACAGCAGGCAGAATCCCGCACCGCCGAGAAAGCACGCCGGTATCATCAGGATCGGCTTTGCCGTGCCGAACAGGCTTTTCGCAAGATGCGGAACCGCGATGCCGACGAACGAGATCGGTCCGGCAAACGCCGCTACACGCCGAGAGCACGCTCGACAGCAGGATCAGCACCACGCGGAACGCGGCGATATTCACGCCCATACTGCGGGCATACGCCTCGCCGAGCTGGTACGCGCCGATCGGCTGGACAGCAGGAACACGCACACGAGCGACACCAGCACCACCGGCGTCATCACGCGGATATTGTCCCAGGAAATGCCCGAAAAAGCTGCCCATCGACCAGTTATGCAGGTTGACAATATTGGAATCCTCAGCAAAGGTAATGACGAAATCCGTCACCGCCGAGCAGATATAGCCAATCATCACGCCGCTCACAACCAGCAGCGGCATCTGCCGCACGCGCTGCGCGATGAGCAGCACAAAGCCCATCGAGAGCATGGCTCCCGCAAAGGCGGCTGTTATCATGACGGCAGAACCGAGCACGCGCCCGCAGGACAGCGCGCCTATCATCGTCAGGGCGACCGTCAGCTTAGCCCCCGAGGAAATACCCAGCACGAACGGTCCCGCGATCGGGTTGGCGAAAAAGGTCTGCAGCAAAAGCCGGAGACAGACAGCGCACCGCCGAGCAGGATGGCCGCGAAGATACGCGGCAGGCGAATCTCCCACACGATGACCGCATTGTCGCCGCTGTGCGTCAGCAGAATCTGCGCGACCTCTCGGACGGGACAGGTGCAGGCTGCCCGAGTTGACATTCCACACGAACAGCACGGCCAGCAGTGCCAGAAGCACGGCAAACGCGCCCGCATAACGCATTTTAGGCTGCGGTTTCATGGGAAATCCTCTCCTTTCAGGACAGTTTGTGTAAGTATTTCAGGTGGACGGGTCGCCGTCTGCAATGACGGTATGGAAGTCGCGGATCAGCTCGTCCAGCTCCATTGTGGACTGGTACAGGTTCTTCTCCGTACACCACACATTGCCGGTTTTCACGGCCTTGAAGTCCGCAAGCAGCGGGCTTTTTCCAGCAGCTGGTCGCGTCTGCAGCTCACTGTCGATGGTGGCGTTGTAGATCATCACGTCCGCGTCCTTGGCTCCGGCGTAAAAACTCTCCATCTGCATGTTGACGGTGGACTTTGCCGTATCGTCTGTCAGATCGTCAAAAATGTATTTTCCTCCTGCCAGACTGATCATTTCCGCGATATAATCCGTGGATTTGCGAACATTTGCCGCACCGTTCGACGTGATGTAAAAGAACGAAAACCGTCTTACCGGCTGCCGGCTTCTGCAGGATATCCAGCTGCGTGCCGTCCACCTTATCCGCAAACAACTTTTCCGCCTTGTCCTCGCAGCCGAGCAGCGTACCGTACACCTTGATCCACTCCATGCGGCCGAGTGCGTGCGGCTCGTAGCTGGAACGCTCGACAAACACCGGAATACCCAGCTTTTCAGCTGCTCCTTGACCTCGGGCGTATGGTAGATCATGGTGGATTCAATAGCAAGATTGCAGTCAGCGGGAGTAGATGGTCTCGTAATCCGGCGCGTTGTACTTTGCCCGCATAGGGCGATCTTGCCGTCCGCCATCGCCTGCTTGGCTTCGTCGATGTACCAGCCGTCCTGCCTGGTGCCGGACAGTGGATACTGTCCAGCGCATCCAGTGCAACGAACTGATCCATGACACTCGAGGGACCAGATAAATGCTGTCCAGCGGCTGCTGCAGCACCACGATATCTGCGTCCAGACCGTCCGGCACGGACGCGTTTTCCGGAACGACCAGATAACGTTGCGTCGTCCTTCACGGTAATGAGCGAATAGCCGCCGTCATAGTGATCGACCGAGAAACACTCGGCATACTCCAAATCCACGCTGTCGGTCGGCTGCATGTCGCTCCACGAGACCGCCGCCTGCGTCTGTGCGGTCGATTGCCGGGGCAGTTCCGCAGCCGGACAGACCGCCGAGCAGCAGTGCCGCACTCAGGCACCATGCTGTAATTCTTCTCATTTTGCTGCCGGAGCGATGGACGCAGAGTCAAAACGCAGCGTGTACTCGATCTCGTGCGGCTCACTCATTGCGGTAGTGTCGGCTACGACCGGCATCGCCCAGTCAAAGCCCGCAACCGGAATTTCAAACGTGGAGTGCTCATTTTCGATCACAGCATCGTACTTTTCATCGTCCACCTTCATGTAATCGTAGTTTTTGCTGCTCCAGATGATCTTAGCCGTCACCTTGCCGCCCGAAACGGTCAGCGCTGCAGGAGATTCCACGCTTGCACGGCCGGAGCCGCCGGAAAGCGTTACGTCAGCGGTGTAGGTGCCGTCTGCGAGAGACAGGCTCTCAGCGGTGGTCATTACGCCGTCTGCCAGTGCATCTGCCGGCAAAGAGTCCGCGCGGAACACCAGGTGCGGTCGTACCACTTCTCCTTCTTCTTGCTGAAGGCTGCGCAGTCAATTCCCTCATCGAGCGCCTTAACCGGAACGGTAAAGCTGTGTGTGCCGTCGGCTTCCTCGGTGAACGGAATGTAGTCGGCCTCCTCGGCAGCGGCCGCCTGCTCGCCGGTGCCCATGTAGACGTACAGATAACCGGTACCGCCCATGTGCATCTTAGCAGTCATTTTCGCCGTTCTTGACGGTCAGCTCGCATGCGGTAACGTTGAACATGTTGGAGCTGGAATCGACGGTTACATCGTAGGTGCCGTCCTTCACTTTGTCGCCGGTGATCGGCGTCATGCCGTCCTCAACGTCCTCGACATCGGTCATATCGGACGCAGAAGCGACCTGAGAGGTGGTGCTGCTGTGTCCTGCGCGGAGGTGTCCTTCTGGTGCTGCCGCCGCAGGCGGACAGGAGCATGAATGCCGCAAATACGGCGCTTAACAGTGCTTTTTTGTTCTTCATTGTGGCTTCTCCTTTGTTTTGCGATATAAAAACGGGATTTTGATTTTATCTATTTGCTAAAGCAGCAGGGAACAGGAGCCAACCTTTGGCTGGGAGGTCCAAAAGCGATAGGCACCACGGGCAGTCGGCCTACCCTACACGCGCTGACAAGGGTCTCTTTCTGCGTCAGACAGTGCGTGCCACACCGTTATCGCAGGCGTAATCCTTTGGGCGGCATAGCCGTGCCGCCTCTGCGTAAACTTTCCGATATGTGTAGCAGTACGCTGTCTGTGAACTGCGCATATTTTTGGCGCAATAAACGCTGTGGTAACCCGACTGCCGTTTCCTTTATGTCTCAGCTCTCTGATTGCGCCGTGCTTTCTAAGGGGAAAAGGGAAGATTCATAAGAGGGTGGAAACCGCAGGTTGTCTACCCTCTTATGCGCTCCGCCGCGTAGGCAGTTCCGTTCGCTTCTCGCGCCAGAAGTTCACTTTATCAAACCGATTAAACAAATCAAAATTTCACAAAAACAGGGTCCGTCCGCATTCCACGGTCCGGACCCTGCTGTTTACTTGATTTACTTCAGGGGAATCAATCGCTGCCTGTGGTGTGCAACAAACAGATCCTGATTGCTGCACAGAAAGCAAGGCCCACTCAACTACGGTGGTTACCTCGAAGCCTGCCTTCTCAAACTCGGTCTTCCAGGAGCCGTCCTCGTCGCCTGGCCATATCGTTATTGGCGTGGTCGCCTGCAACGATCATCGAGCGGACGGAACAACCTTCTTATAGCCGCCTGCCTTAACGGCTGCGATTACGGCGTCATCGAGGACGTTGCCTCAACAATTGCCGACAAAGTAGTTATCATGGCCTGCAGCCTTGAGGGTCTCCTGCATCTTGGTGTAAACCTGTTGGAATCTGCCTCGGTGCCGTGACCCATGAAGCAGATTACGGTCTCGCCGTCGTCGTACTCCTTGGTTGCGTCTACGATGGCATTCATAACCTTCTGGAAGTCATCATCAGAGGGTCAGCAGCGGATCACCGAGCACGATCTTCTCGAAAGGAATCCGAATAGCCTGCCAGCTCATCCTTAGGTCGTTGTACTCCAGGCCATTCATCAGATGGGTGGGCTGAACAACCAAGTCTTTACCTTGTTATCACGGCGCGGTCCAGTGCCTCGGTTACGTTGTCGATCTTCTCGCCATCACGCTTGTTTACATGGTCAATGATGATCTGGCTGGTGAAGCCGCGGCGCACAGCGTACTCGGGGAAGGCCTTCTGCATCGCCTTCTCGATGGCGCCGATGGTCAGTCTGCGGCTGTCATTGTAGCTGGTTCCGAAGCTGACTACTAACAGCTCGTTGTCGCCAATTTTCATCCCTGATTCAGCGGATCGTCAAGGAAGCGTCACCCGTTTCATAGTTTTCGTCGGATCGGTCTGATCCTGCGCATCAGTCTGTGCAGTGGTGTTATTGTCCTTCGTGTCATCCGCAGCTGCGGTCTTGCTGCCGCCGCAAGCGGTCAGCATGGACATCAGCATGCCGGAAACGTCAGCATAATGCCGAGCTTCTTCAGTTTGCTTACTTTGCTCATGGTTTCCTCCTTCATTTTGCCTGCAAAGCGAAAGCGCACACTTTGAAAGAAAAGGGTACGGAAAACACACAGTCCCCCATCAATATATGATGAAAGGACTGCTTGAATCAAAAAAATCATGCGGTATCAGTACAATCAATAACTCGTGACCCGGAAGCGGCTTCCCGTACCAACAGACCGGCAGGTTTCCTGACTTGCGGCTCTTAAGACAATACCGCATAATTGCACAAAGAGCGATTTGCGAGTCAATTCTCGCGTACTGACGAGGCGTGGTTTTGCGGTAATATTTGATGTATTACCGTGAAATCACAACGAAGTCAGGAACACAAAATTTTCCGCAAAGCGCAGCAACTTTCATCATGCGATGTTGCCTTAGAACTACCGCCTTCCCGATACCGCAATATCAGTGACGTAATGGCAGTCCATTCCCCGCTTTACAGTGACGAGATCGTGCAGGATTTGCACCTGCTTCCCTTTTTACCCGCTGTCCTGTTCGAAAACATACAGCGGCACCGACTGTTCGCTTATTTACTTATTGCGCGGGAAATTCCCGCATTGCACGAGTATTATACTATATTTAACCGTCAATTACAACTGTTTTCCGGAGAAAACGCGCTCTCATGTCTCCTGCGGTCGGAAAACCTTTTTCCGCACGATCAGGTAGCACACAAAGTGCGCCAGGATGGTCAGTATCCACGAGATCGGGTAGGACGCATACAGGATGAACAGCGTATGCTGCACGCGAAAGACCGTAAAAATCCAGATGATACGGAACACACATGCGCCAATCAGCGAGACGATCATTGGCAGCATGGAATAGCCCAGACCGCGTATTGTGCCCGCGAGCACATCCATCATGCCGCACAGGCGGTAGGTGACGCTGATGACCGACAGGCGCTGTATACCGAACGAGATGACCTCCAGATCATCCGAGTAGATGTGCAGCAGATGATTGCCGAGCAGATGTGCGCCGTTGCCGAGCACCAGACCGATCAGTGTGACGATGCACATGCAGCGCACGAGTGTCTGGTCGATGCGGTGATAATTCTTTGCACCGAGATTCTGGCTGGTGAAGCTGATGGAGGTCTGATAGAGCGCGTTCATCGAAATGTACACAAAGCCCTCAATGTTGGCGGCTGCCGTGTTGCCCGCAACCGTTACTGCGCCGAAGCTGTTGACCGAGGACTGAATGAGTACGTTCGAGATATTGAAGATAACGCTCTGCATACCGGCAGGCAAACCGACCTGCATGATTCTCAGGAACTTATCCATGTGGAAGTGCAGACGGCGCAGGTCGAGATGGCACATGCCGTCCGATTTTACAAGGCACAGCACGGTCAGTGCCGCAGAGACACACTGGCTGAGCACGGTGGCGATCGCAGTTCCGGCAACGCCCATGCCGAGCAGGCACACAAACAGCAGGTCGCCGAGGACGTTCATCACGCCTGCCGCCATCAGGAAGTACAGCGGACGCCGGGTATCGCCCACGGCACGCAGCACGGCTGCACCGAAGTTGTAGATCATGGTTGCCGGCATACGCATTGCTGCCTGCAAATTTGCCGACTACAACAATGTCGGTCGCGTTGAACAGCAGCTGCAGCACACCCGAAAGAATCAGCGGCAGCGAAAACAGCAGGATTTTGCTCAGCAGCGGACCGCTGCACAGGTCCATCGTAGCTGCGTTCATTCGTTGAAAGCACTTCCCTTCTTGCGTAAAGTTTTCCTATTGCCTATATTATCTATCGGAATATCGGTGGTGTCAATGGGTGATTGTGTTTCAGGGGTATTCATGGTATAGTGAAGCCATAACAGAATGGCAAAATCGGAATTTAATGAGGGCAAAAGCAAATGGAACAGATTTTCAATTACAGAGATATACCCACGGATCAACGGCGACATATTAAATGCTCTTGCGCAAATCGGTTTTTTTCCCGGCATACGGCGGTGTGAAAACAATGCAGCGGATTATGGAAAAAGTCAGTTCGAATTCCAAGGTCCACAATTCTATTTCGTTCTCCGTGAAAATCAGTTAATAGGGTACAATTTTTCTCATTGGTGACACGAGGAAATATAAGGCTTTCCCATGGCTTGCTATCGGCAATATGGATGAACAGAAGTTGACGGTTTGCGAAGAACTGATGGGAAACTACCAAATTACCTTTTTCAGGAACTTGGAATGCACGATATAGCAGGTCATTGTATTAGACTCATGGAGGAATTACAGAGAAAGAATTGGAAAACGAAAAAGAAAGTGATTGCAGATAAAACGCAGCATCCAAGGAGGCAATTATGAAGGAAAACGCCTGTTATCTGCCGTTTTAGCGCTGGTTTCTATGTGCTTATCCCGCTATGGCGGCTAATTTCAGCTTGCGCTGACAATCTCCTCTGACCGTGAGGTCATAGATGATTCTGTACTGTATGAAGCTTGCGAAGCGGACGAACCCAGCACGCTCACCTTGCGCACACCGGACGGTGAAACCGGTTCTCTGACTTTGACGGCTGGAGTATCACCTGCAGCCGTGCCGGACAGACCGACAGATTCACCTATTCGGTTTTGTTTTCCGCAGACGGCACCAAAAACGCCTATAGTCTCCCCACCGAATGGTTTATGGCCGATTCCGACATTGGGCAGCATTTTTGATCCGTGACCGAATTAGGACGCCCGGCATATCTGTTCTGTGCCGCGCTGGCGCGAGCTGCGGTACACCGCCTGACCGGACAGAACAAACTCCAACACCGTATGCGCTGCTGACTCGCTTTTTCAATCCATCGAGATCCGGACTGCCGCCATTTCTCTGGAAATGCAGCCTGCTCTGGGACAGCCCCTGTTCCTTGCATACCATCAACGGAACTACACGCTGACTGAGACCGATCCGGACGGTTTATCCGCACCGAGTGGACACAGCTGTGCCGCCGACGAATGACCTGCGCACGCTGTCCACTCACGCTGATCAACGCCAGCGGCGAACAGCGCCCGCTGTTTACGTTTGAAATCCGCAGCGGCGTATCTGACACTGCCTTCTATCGTATAACAATGATCAATCGGAATTGGGAAGAGGGTGCACCATATATGCTGAAAGCGATTATTTTTTAACATCGTTATCGGTTTCATGCATAGGAGTTTTTATTGGGTTCCGGAATTTATAAGTTTTGGCACTTTAAACCTATCCAAATTTATATGCTATGCAATCTGCGCCGTGGTACACAAATTACTGTTGGATGGTGCTGGTGGCTGTTAGCCGGCGGTCGTATGCATTATCTAAAGTTGGTTATTTGGAGAAAGTTAAAGCCATAAATTTCAGTTTGTCGAGATTATCTTCAAACCATATCGACACCCCCGTCAAAGACGGGGTTTGTTATACCTGAATCGCAAAAAGAAAGAGTGGAAAGCGCTTCACTCTCCACTCTAACTCTATTAAAATTACTTGCTTCCAGCAGACGGGTCGTCTCGAGGAATCAATCAGGTTGGTCATGCTGCGCAGGATGATGCCCAGCGTGGACAAGTTGTGCATCATCGCAGAGGTTGCGGGAGCCAGCACGCCGGCAATGCCCAGACCGATCAGCGAACCGTTAAAGCCGATTACGAAGCGGTAATGGAGTTGATGCGGCTCATCAGACCCTGTGCGATGCGGCGCAGAGCAACCAGCTCAAACAGATTCTCGGCTGCGATGGTGATGTCCGCAATCTCACGGGCGATGGCTGCGCCGTCGCTGATGGCTACGCCAACGTTAGCCGCCGACAGCGCCGGAGAATCGTTGATACCGTCCCCCGAGCATGATAACGGTATGGCCTGCCGCGCGTTCCTGCTCGACGAAGTTCGCCTTGTCCTCGGGCAGGACCTCGGCGCGGTAGTCGTCTACGCCGACCTCAGCCGCGATAGCCGCCGCTGTGCGCTCGCTGTCGCCGGTCAGCATGACCGTGCGCTGAATGCCAGGGCACGCAGTTTTCATCATCGCATGCTTCCGGACGGGAGCGGGTCCGCGATGCAGAATAACAGCCGCCAGCTCACCGCCGATCGCCAGATACAGATGAGAAAAACTCCACCGGAAGTGCATCGTACTTCTCCTGCTCACCGGCCGGAACCGTGCACTTCTCATCCTCGAAGATAAAGTGTGCACTGCCGATAACGACCTTCTTGTTTTCAACCATGCTGGAAATGCCGTGCGCTACGATATACTCAACCTGCGAGTGCATTTCCTCGTGCGCCAGATTGCGCTCACGCGCAGCGCGGACAACGGCATTCGCCATGGAGTGCGGGAAGTGCTCCTCCAGGCAGGCTGCAACGCGCAGCATGTCGTCTTCGGAGCGACCGCCGAACGGATAACCCTGGCAACAACCGGGCAGGCATGCGTCAGTGTACCGGTCTTGTCAAATACAATGGTATCTGCCTGCGCAACAGCCTCGAGGAACTTGCCGCCCTTGACCGTTGCATGATGGATGCTGGCCTCCCGCATGGCGGAAAGAACCGCCAGCGGCATAGCCAGCAGAGCGCACAGGAGAAGTCAACCATCAGCACGGACAGCGCACGGGTGACATTGCGGGTCAGTGCGTAGCTGAGCGCACTGCCGATCAGCGTATACGGCACCAGCTTGTCCGCCAGATTGGCGGCATGGCTCTCCGCAGCACTCTTCAGCTGCTCGGACTGCTCGATCATGGAAACGACCTTGTCGTAGCGGCTCTCGCCGGAGGACTGTGTGTCCTCGATCACGCAGTCGCCTTCCTCGATGACCGTGCCGGCGTAAACCTGCGTACCCGGACGCTTTGCAACCGGCATGGATTCTCCGGTAAGCGACGCCTGATTAACCATGACTTCGCCTTCAACAACCTCACCGTCCAACGGGATAACGCTGCCCATGCGAACCAGAATACGATCACCGACAGCAATGTTGGACAGCGGTACAAGCACCTCTGCGTCATCGGTCTTGAGCCATACTCGTTTTACGTTGAGCGACATGCAGCGTGCCAGATCGTCAACCGACTTTTTTTATGCGTCCACCCTCGAGCAGCTCGCCAATATCCAGCAGGAACATAACCGAACCTGCCGTGGAGAAGTCCCGGCGTACCATCGAAACACCGATGGACAGCGCATCGAGCAGCTCAACCTTCAGCTCTCTGTGAATCAGGCGCTTGAGGCCGCGGCCGAGGAACGGCAGCGACAGCCAGATCGTGCGTGCAATCTGCAGCGGCGCTGGCAGGAACAGCGTGCAGGCAAACTTCGTAATAACCTTGCCGACCAGCTTTTTCCTGATACTCACGGTTGAGCGCACGGCCGCTGTGGGTCGGCGTCAGCGCCGTAACAGACGGTGCAGTATAGTTAAACTGAGCGATCGCGCGGATGATATTCTCGCGGTCACCGATGTAGCGGATGACAGCACAGCAGGTGCGCTCGTGCACGGTTGCGTTGAGTACACCCGGCTGATTCTGCAGATACGCCTCCAGCAGATCAGCCTGCTCCAGCGTCATGCGGTACTGCTTCATGCGCACGCGAAGCCGTCCGCGGCTTTCGTGTTCAATGAATGCTTTCATATGAAAAATTACCTCCAGCTTACTTCCGGTGAGATAGGAAAAGAGGGGCTCCTGCCCCAGCGCGCATCTTTATTTCCGTTGGGACATGTGCCTTGGTTTTTTATTCCTCGAACCTTTCGGACGAACGTTTCAAGCACGTTCCTCCTGTCCAACCAAACCGTGGTTTGGCCAGGTTTCGGTCGGGTCCTCATCGGTCAGCTCAACCTCAATGTCTGCATCCTCAACAGCAGCAGCCTCTGCCTCAGCAGCGCGCTTCTCGTTGATCTCCTCTGCAGAAGCGAGGATGTCGCCGGCGTTCTCCTTAACGCAGTCAACAGTGTTCATAACGGTATCCTTCATGCGAAGAACTGCTGCGGCAGCATGGGTATATACGTTCTTAGCGTCCTTGCTGCTCAGCAGCTTGATACCTGCGGAACCGAAACAGAGTGCCGCCAACAAATACGGCGATGTCCTTGTAAATCTTCTTCATAATATGTTCCTCCTATCAATCTCACTTGCGCTTACAGCCGGTAATCATCGTCATTACCATGCAGAACAGCGCGGCCCATGCCCAAAAACGATGCTGCTTCATACAGTACACCTCCAAACATGGTGTGTTTTTGTTTGCGATTATCATATCACAAATTTTTCTCGCTTGTCGCACAGCTTTAGACATGAAACACGGAATCGGACATTTTTTGAAGTTTGTTGCCGCTAATCTTTAGTTTTATTATCAAAATAGTTGCATTTTGCTAACTTTTTCGAGCTTGTTGTCGGCGGTACTGTGAGGGCGTCAGCTGATAGCGGCGCTTAAACGCCACGCCGAACTGACTGGCGCTGTTATAGCCGACCGCCGCCGCAATATCCACGATGGAGAGCGGACTCCGATGCAGTTCGGCAGCATGCTGCACCCGCTTTTCGAGCAGATATTGGTGGATCGGCCGACCGTAGGTCTGCCGAAATATATCCTTCAGGGCGGTCGGCGAAATACGGAACCGTGCGGAGAGCTGGTCGATCGTAAGCGGGTCGGACAGGTGCGATACCATATCTCCTGCACCTGCCGCACCGTATCGATCAGATAGTGATCGCGGGAGACGGATTCCGGCGGCATCGTCAGCAGCGGACTGTCTGTGCTGATCAGGGTACAGCAGCTCAATGGCTTTGATTGCACTGTAGGCGGCTCTGTCCTGCTCCGGAACGGACTGCAGTGCCGCAGCCAGATTATCAATCCACACCGCGCTGCGCAGCTACGCAGCAAATGCGGAGTGACTCGTGTTTTGATTCGTGCTGCGTTGACCGTCAGACGGCACGGTGCCGCTGCGCTCTGCTCGATAAGCACCAGTTCACCGCTGAACAATCATCCGCGACCGAAAGGCTCTTCACACTTGCGCCGAGCAGCAGCAGTACCTCGTGCTCCTGCAGAACACTTGCCGCCCATCGGTCATGGTCAGCCGCAGACCGCCTTGCCGGCAGAACAGCACCTCGCACGGCACCTCGGATGGCTCTGCAGGCAAGGCCGGCGGCACAGTCAGCGCGCAGTCAAAATCGCACACGCACGCCATCCATCGGCTGGGTCCAGCGTACGCAGCCGGACAGCGATGCGCCGGTATTCGGTTTGAGCAGCGTTTCCAGCACTGTAATTTCCTCCGTTGGTATATATCGGTTTATCAGGTTAGATTTTGCTAACCTGTGTTGAAAAAAACAAAGCCGCTGCAAAGGCGGCCTTACTGTTCATTTATGCAGAAAGGAGAACAGTCCTTTTTCTCATACGGCTCCTTGGAGAAGGACGTAACGGTGTAGCCGGTAGCGTTTACCGCATCGCGGACAGCCTGCTCATCGAGGTCCTGCTCGGTGAGGATAACCGTCTGCCCCTTGCCGTGAGAGGAATTGACCTTCTTCACGGGAAATGCCTTGCGGATTGCGTCGTTGACATGGCTCTCGCACATGCCGCACATCATGCCGTCAACGCCGAGAGTAATTTTCAACATGGGTGTAATGCTCCTTTTGTACCCGAGCCGGTTAGCTTCTGCTAAGGTTAGCTTCTACTAACAATATATCATGAAATAGCGCAAATTGCAAGGGGAAATCCTTAGTTTTTGCGTAGGAGTTTGATCATGCAGGATTCGCCGCACCCGCGGCAGGGGGCAAGAGGGTGAGACACCTGCGGTTTCTACCCTCTTTAACTCCTGTTTCCCTTTATTTCTTAGTCTGGCGCAGACCGGAGACCGGCGACCGCTTCGAAAAAAGGGAACGGCAGAGTTTTTTTCCGCATGGACGCGCCTTGCGCGCCATGTATCTGCGTATTCGCAGAGTCAGATACCGTACTGCTACACAGGTCGGCTGCTCTCCCGCAAGCGCGACACAAGGTGAATTGCCTGAAGAGGGCAAGAGGGGTCCCCTTGGGGGGATACTCGTGTCGCGCAATTCGTCGGTAAGATGACGGACAGCACCTAGAAGATAAATGATACTGAATATTTACACTGCAGGTGCCTTCCGTTACAACGTGTCAAAGAGTTGTGCGGGCACTGTCATGCCACACGTACCCCGTACTGCCGTTATCCCTGTAAATGTGAAAGGCGGAGAAATCGCAGCGGTCGCCGGTCTCTGGTCTGCGCCAGGCTATCCAAGGGAAAGGGGTGATTCTCAAGAGGGGTGGAAACCGCAGGTGTCTACCCTCTTGTGCGCCCGCGCGGCGTCAGCGCAGATTCCCTCGCTTCGCAAGCGCCCCCACTCCCGATGAGCACCATCATCCAAGATTGACAAATACCCGCAAAAGGGTATACTAATCTCACCTGCGGGTATGGCGGAATTGGCAGACGCGCCAGATTTAGGTTCTGGTGTCCCCGACGTGCAGGTTCAAGTCCTGTTATCCGCACCAACAAAAAACGCTGTGGAATCTCTCCACAGCGTTTTTCTTTTGCCGATTTTTACTTGGACAGCTTGCTCTGTGCCTTCTGCTCAAAGCGCTCCTTGGCTACGATGGCGCGCTGGTGCGTGCCCTCACCGATCAGACCTGCCTCATCGTATGCGGCAACCTTGGTAAGCATCTTGCCGTTCGGCGCGATCTCGGTCAGCTCGGTCTCGATGCGGACTTCCATGCCCTCCGGCGTAGCGGCAACGTGGCTTACGTTTACCAGCGTGCCGACCGTGGTCTTGCCCTCTTCCAGCTCACCGGCACACTGCCTGCAGCAGTGTTCTCGATGGCTGCGATCATCATCGGGGTTGCAAACACGGATACCAGACCGCTGCCGACATTGCATGCCAGCGATCTTTGTTACGGTAAACTTCTTCTTAATACCAACCTTGCATTGAATCTCTCCTTTTTTCTATAGTAAGGTAAATTACTTTTGCGGATCTCAGTCATGCCGCCCATATACGGCTGCAGCGGCTTCGGATTGCAACCGAGCCGTCCTCACGCAGGTTGTTCTCGAGGAATGCGATCAGCATACGCGGAGGTGGAGCAACAACGGTGTTGTTCAGGTGTGTGCGAAATACAGCTCCTTCGGATTCTCCTTGCTGCGGACACGGATGCCCAGACGGCGTGCCTGTGCGTCTCCTAAGTTGGAGCAGGAACCTACCTCAAAGTACTTCTTCTGACGCGGAGACCATGCCTCTACGTCGCAGGACTTTAACCTTTAGGTCAGCCAGGTCGCCGGAGCAGCACTCGAGCGTGCGAACCGGAATGTCCATCGAACGGAAGAAGTCAACCGTGTTCTGCCACAGTTTGTCATACCACATCTTGCTTTCTTCCGGCTTGCAGACAACAATCATTTCCTGCTTTTCAAACTGGTGAATCCGGTAAACGCCGCGCTCCTCGATGCCGTGTGCGCCGACTTCCTTTACGGAAACACGGAGAATAGCTGGTCAGGGTCTGCGGAAGGGTTTCCTCATCGTTGATGGTGTCGATGAACTTGCCGATCATGGAGTGCTCGGAGGTACCAATCAAATAAAGGTCCTCGCCCTCGATCTTGTACATCATGTTCTCCATTTCCTTAAAGGACATAACGCCCTTTAACGACATCACCGTGGATCATGAACGGCGGAATGTAATAGGTAAAGCCGCGGTCGATCATGAAGTCGCGTGCGTAGGACAGGATGGAGGAATGCAGCCGGGCGATATCTCCCTTCAGGTAGTAGAAGCCGTTGCCGGAGGTGCGGCGTGCAGCATCGAGGTCGATGCCGTCGAAAGACTCCATAATATCAACGTGATACGGAACCTCGAAATCCGGAACGACCGGATCGCCAAACTTCTCAATCTCAACGTTCTCGGAATCGTCCTTGCCGATCGGAACGGACGGGTCAATAATGTTCGGGATGACCATCATACGGTTCTTGACTTCCTCAGCGAAGGTCTTTTCGTCCTCCTCGAGCTTGGTCATCTCGTCGGCCATAGCCTTTACCTCGGCCTTTGATCTTCTCAGCCTCTTCCTTCTGACCCTTGGCCATCAGACCGCCGATCTCCTTGGACTTCTTGTTGCGCTGTGCACGCAGCTCGTCACAGCGGGTCTTGGCTGCACGGTACTTCGCGTCAAACTCGATGACCTCGTCAACCATCGGGATCTTTCTCGTCCTGGAACTTCTTCTTGATGTTTTCCTTTACCGCATCCGGATTGGTGCGGACAAATTTGATATCCAGCATTGTGTCTATATCTCCTTTTTACATTATATACGTGTTATTCTTCCGTGTCGTTCGGCTCTGCATCCTGCGCTTGCTCAGCCTGCTCCAGTGCAGCTTTGACCGACTGGAACAGTTTGCTGATGTTCTCATCAAAGCCATCCTCGCTGCTGCCCATCAAACGCTCCTCGCTGTATTTCGTCAGCATTTCGTCGCAGGTCTTACGGGCATCTGCGGTCTGCTTTGCCGCCAGGGAAAACGCCGATCTGTGCAAGGTACTGATACACCTCACGCTCCTCCATACGCTGCTCGGTCGCACCGACTACATCGGTTGCCGCCTGCTCGCTGTCCAGCGTCTTGCGGACCTTATCCAGTGCAGTGTTCTGTATGTCATACTGCTTCTGCAAATCTTCCACTTTCTGGTTGCGCCCTGTGCCACGGTCTGCTGCTGCGTCAGCTGTGAGCTCAGGTTTTCGACCTGCTTGTCCGCACGCGACTGCGCCACATAGCTGATCAGGATCAGCGCAATCGCTACAGAAAACAGTCCAACGATATAAAAGGTCAGCGTGGTGCGGCTGAGCTTTTTCTCCGGCTTGTTCTGTTCCGGCTGCTTATTCTGCTCGTCCATTGCTTGCCTCCTTTATACACGCAGGTTTCGGAGTGCTTCACTGAGCCGCTCCAAATCTTCTGCGCCGTAATATTCCAGCGTCAGCTGGCCGCTGTGCTTGCCCTGCTGGATGCTGATCTTGCGTCCGAGGGCGCCCTCCAGCTCCTTCTCCAGCTCGGCAATGTAGTCCACGGAAACCTCGGGCGACTGCTCAGGCTTTTCGACCGGCTTTTTGTTCATGCGCTTGGCCAGCGCCTCCGACTGACGGACCGACAGACCGACCATCTGTCTGGCTGCCTCTACGCGCTTATCCGCTTCGTTTACTGCAAGGACTGCCCGCGCGTGACCGCCGGAGATTTCGCCTTCGCTGACCATCGTCCGCACCTCGGTCGGCAAAGCCAGCAGACGCAGTGCGTTCGCTACCGCCGAACGGGACTTAACCACGCGCTTGGCAACCTGCTCCTGCGTCAGTCCGAACTGCTTCATCAGACGCTCATAGCCTTCGGCTTCTTCGATCGGGTTCAGGTCCTGCCGCTGCAGATTTTCGATCAGTGCCAGCTCCATGACCTCGTCTTCCTCAGCCTCAAGCACCATCGCAGGAATGTCTTCCAAACCTGCCTGACGTGCTGCACGCCAGCGACGCTCACCTGCAATGATCTGGTAGTAGCCGTCCTTCTCGCCCTTGCGCACCGTGATTGGTGTGATGACGCCGTGCAGGCGAATACTCTCTCTGCCAGCTCGTCCAGAGATACCTGATCAAAGACCTTCCTCGGCTGATCGGGATTCGGCTCGATTTTGCCAAAGGCAGATTTTTGTGCCGTTATCCAGACTTTCTTCCATTAAATCGCTGGTATCACTGCCGAAAAAGGTTGGACAAGCCGCCGCCCAGACCCATTTTGCGCCTGCCATCAGCTTCTCCCCTTTCGGTCATTTTTTCTTCAGAATCTCGTCCGCGAGAGCCAGATAAGCCTCTGCGCCGCGGCACATTCTGTCGTATGCCGTTATGGGCTTGCCGTGGCTCGGCGCTTCACTCAGACGCACGTTGCGCGGCACAACAGCCGAAAAATACCTCGCCCGGGAAGTGCTTTTCACTTCCTCAACCACCTGAATCGACAGATTGGTGCGTCCGTCAAACATGGTCAGCAGCACGCCTTCCATCACCAGCTTGCGGTTGAGCGCCTTCTTTTGACCATGCGCACGGTCGTCATCAACTGACTCAGACCTTCGAGCGCGTAATACTCGCACTGCAAAGCGGCAACCAGAAAGCTGTCCGCTGCACACAGGCAGTTGAGCGTCAGCAGACCGAGCGACGGCGGACAGTCGATAAATACATAGTCGTAATCGTTCTTCACCTGATCGAGTACGTTTTTCAGACGGTCTCGCGGTGGACATTCCAATCAAATCAACTCAGCACCCGCCAGATTGACGTTCGCGCCCATGATATCAACCCATTTGGTCGATACGATTGCGCTCTTGACATCCGGCTGATCGGCTACAATCAAATCGTAAATCGAGGTTTCCAGTGAGCGCGGATCCACGCCAAAACCGGAGGTTGCATTGCCCTGCGGATCGAAATCACACAGCAGAACGCGCTTTTCGCGCTCCGACAACGCTGCCGCGAGGTTGATGGCGGTTGTAGTTTTTCCCACGCCGCCCTTTTGATTGGCAAAACGCGATAATCTTCCCATAGTCATTTCCTCTCGTCCATGGTTTTTTCTACGGATTTCATTATATCACATTGCACTTTTTAATTGCAAAGCAATCGCACTATATTTTACAGCTGTTTCACGTGAAACATCAAGTATTTGCCGTTTTACGGAAAATGTTTCATGTGAAACATGAGTTTGCCGCGTGAAACAAAAGTTTCACGTGGAACATGACCGCCTTAAATATTTCACCTTTAACAGTCCCTCTCTGCTTCGCGCCGATGTTTCACGTGGAACATTACACACATTGTTTGTGCCTTGTTTCCGACATGAAAAAAGTGCCATCATGTGTAGGATGGCACCTGAGATCTGTCGAAAAACTATCGTTTTTCCGATAATCTGTGTTTTGACTTCGCAAAACACGGACGTCCAAAGTTCCCCATACGGAAACTTTCGCCGTGCTTTCTAAAGTATGAAAACCGAGGAGAAACGCCCCCGGTTTGCTCTCATTAAATATTTGTTTGAGGATAGAGGCCTAGGGCTCACGGGCAGTTTGCGCAGCAAACTTGCGCCCGCGCGCGACTGCTGCTTGGCGTGAAATCAGAATCGACAGATTAAATGTTTCCATTTTCAAAAATGGCACCTATATAATAATCGTGATTGCTGCGTGATTTACCCTTTCGCGTGCGGAATGCAGATAGTGAGCGTCATTCCATCCTCGTTTCCCTGCTGTTTTGACGGTTGCGCCGATTCCGGCGTCGACCATCACCCCGACTGCTCGGTTGAGTGTATTCAGAAAAAGCGCACATCCTTAACAAGGCGCACAACGTCCTTACGCGGCTCTCCGGTCAACGACCGGCTGCGGATTTTCCTTCGCCTTGAGGAATTCGTCAATATATCCTCGGTACGGCTGACATTCAGCTCATGCTCGATAATATAATTGGTGACGTTGATGCGGTCGGCTTCGTCGTTCAGGCGCAGCAGGGCGCGGGCGTGCCGCTCGGTCAGATTGTTGCAGCGGATCAGCTCCATATTCTGTTGCGACAGCCGCAGCAGCCGCAGCTTGTTCGCCACGGCTGACTGGGTCTTTCCCCACCTTGCGCGCGCGGCCTCCTGCGTCAGACCGAACTGCTCGATGAGCCGCTTGAAGCCGTTCGCCTCCTCAAAGAAATCCAGATCGCGCCGCTGCAAATTCTCAACGAGGGCAATTACCGACGAGTCCTCCCGTCCGCGTTGATGAGCAGGCAGGGCACATCGGTCGTCCGGCGACGCGCGCCGCCCTCAGCCGCCTCTCCCCCCGCGACCAGTTCATAGCCGCCGTTCGCTGTCCGCCGCACGGTCAGCGGATTGAGCACGCCGTACTGACGGATGCTTTCCGCGAGCTGCGCGATCGCCTCCGGGTCGAGATACTTGCGCGGCTGGTTGGGGTTGCGCGCGATCTCTGAAATACGGATGCGCCGCAGCACCCGATCCTCCCTCCCGGACACAAGCGTCAGGACCGCTTTCATCATAAGTAGCCTCCTTTTTCCTGCTGTGCCTCGATGAACAGGGGGTACTGCACCCTGTTTTCTGTGGCACGGTCGTCCTTTGGTAATAGATTACCACAATTTTGCAGACAGGCAAGCAAAATCGACCGCGCAATCTGCCTTGTACGACAAATTCCTGTCATTTCCAACGAAAAAGCGGCTGATATACTTATTTTCGGACAAAAAAATACCCTCTGTAATTTCCATACAGAGGGTAAACTGTCTGTATAGTCTCAGAGCGGTGCAGTCTGAATTTTCTTAAAGCGGCGCGGATATTTTTCGGGAGTATCGCTGATCTTCGGCAGACGAACGAGCGCCCGCTCGATGCCGTCATGCGGCACAGTATAGCTCAGCATTTCCGGCTCGCCGACGCCCAGCATCTCGAAGGCATGCGCCGCGCCCTGCACTTCCTCCGCGCAGTCCGCCGCCTTCATGGCGAGGAAGCAGCCGCCGACCTTTGACCATCGGCACCGCCAGCTCGCTGAGCGTGCGCAGATCTGCCACTGCACGCGAAACCGCCATATCGAACGACGCGCGGCTGTCCTGCGCGAAATCCTCCGCCCGGCATGGACGGCGGTGACGTTGTCAGACCCAGCGTCTCGATGACCTCATTCAGAAAGTCGATGCGCTTGCGCAGCGCGTCGAGCAGAACAAATTCGGTCTCCGGGCACAGTATTGCCAGGGGCATACCCGGAAAACCAGCGCCCGTGCCCACGTCGAGCACCCTTCCCCCTGCGGCATATGCGGCGCGAGGGCGGCGCAGTCGAGGAAATGGCGCGTCACGACCTCGGTCGGTTCGGTGACTGCGGTGAGGTTCATCACCTTGTTCTTCTCCAGCAGCAGCGCGGATAATTTCAATAAATTATCAATCATTTTTTTCGCTGACCTCGGGCAGAAATTCCTTCAGCCCGGTGTACAGCAGCTCGCGGTCGGTCAAGCCTTTTCCCCCTTTCGATGCATTTCGATATAGATCATCAGCGCAGTAATATCCGCCGGCGAGACGCCTGAAATGCGGGCCGCCTGACCGAAATTCAGCGGCTTGACTGCGTTCAGCTTCTGCCGCGCCTCCAGACGCAGCGAGTCCACCTCGTTATAGTCCAGATCAAGCGGCAGCGGACGGCTCTGAAGTCTGCGGTACTGCTCGACATCGCGTTCCTGGCGCTCGATATAACCGGCATATTTGATGCGGATCTCGACCTGCTCGCGGATGACCGCAGGCAGCTCCGGGCGCTCTGCATCGAACGGCGCAAGATCTGCGTAGCTCAGCTCCGGACGGCGCAGCAGGTCGATCAGCTTGCAGCCGGCCTTGAGAGGCGTCGAGTGATGCTGCTCCAGAAAGGCGTTCAGCTGCTCGCCCGGCGCGATGCCGATCGATGCGATGCGGTCGATCTCCTTCTGCACGGTTTCGTACTTTTTCCGTACTTTTTCGCCGCGTTCGGGCGAATTCAGTCCGACACGGACACCGATCGGAACAAGGCGCTCGTCCGCGTTGTCCTGCCGCAACAGCAGGCGGTATTCCGAGCGCGATGTCATCATTCGGTACGGTTCATTCGTGCCGCGCGTCACCAGATCGTCGATCAGCGTACCGATGTATCCGTCTGCACGGTCGAGCACGAGCGGTTCCTCGCCCTTGAGTCTGAGGGCGGCGTTGATGCCTGCCACAAGGCCCTGCGCGGCCGCCTCCTCGTAGCCAGACGAGCCGCAGAACTGGCCTGCGCCGTACAGACCGGAGACCTTTTTTGGTCTCGAGCGTCGGACGCAGCTCGAGCGGATCGATGCAGTCATACTCGATGGCGTAGGCCGGACGCATGATCTCGGCGTGCTCCAGTCCCTTGACCGAATGCAGCATTTTGCGCTGTACATCGAACGGCATGGAGGACGAAAAGCCCTGTACATAGATTTCCTCGGTATCCAGTCCCATCGGCTCAAGAAACAGCTGATGGCGCGGCTTGTCCGCGAAGCGCACGACCTTATCCTCGATGGACGGGCAGTAGCGCGGACCGACGCCCTCGATTTTGCCGCCGTAGAGCGGCGAACGGTCGAGGTTTGCGCGGATGATCTCATGCGTTTCCGCGGTCGTATAGGTCAGATGACATACCGCGCGGTTATCGGGCGGATGGTCGGTCTCGAAGGAAAACGGGATAATTTCATCCTCTCCCTCCTGCACCGCAAGGCCCTCGAAGTCAATCGAGCGGCGGTTGATGCGCGGCGGCGTGCCGGTCTTGAAGCGCTGCAAACGCAGTCCCAGACCGCGCAGCGACTCGGTGAGCGGCTTTGCCGCCGCCATGCCGTCCGGCCGGATTCACGGGTATATTCTCCGATGATGACGCGGCCGCCGAGGAAGGTGCCCGAGGCGACAACGACCGCCTTGACTGCATGGCGCACGCCGACAGCGGTCACGATAGCCGAAACCGCGCCGTCCTTCTGCTCGATGGCGACCACCTCATCCTGCATGAGAAACAGGTTTTCCTGCTGCTCCAGACCGTGCTTCATATACGCTCTGTATTTACTTCGGTCGGCCTGCGCACGCAGCGAATGCACCGCAGGGCCCTTGCCGCGGTTGAGCATACGGTACTGAATGCAGGCCGCATCCGCCGCCCGGGCCATCTCCCTCCCAGTGCATCGATCTCTCGAACGAGGTGTCCCTTGGCCGTACCGCCGATGGCAGGATTGCACGGCATATTGCCTACAGCGTCCAGATTGATCGAAAAACACGCGGTTTTCGCACCTAAACGCGCACTTGCGAGCGCGGCCTCAATGCCTGCATGACCGGCGCCGATCACCGCAACATCGAACGCTTCCGCATCAAATGCTGTCATCGCGCGGCGCCTCCTTTTGTATATCGAAATAGCAAAATGTTCATCGGTCCCTCTCTGTGTAAAACTGTTGATAACTATGTGGAAACTCTGGATAACTCTACTTTGAGTGGTCAATTTCGTTTTACTAAACGTAATATTTTGCATTGTAATTACGTTTTGTTGTATTATTGTCTGAAAAAGGGGCCGCTGCGCGCGGCAGGCGGCCCCCCTATCCACATTGTTTCCACATTCGGTCTCCGCGTCACTTGCCGACGCAGAAATCGCTGAAAATTCGGGTAACGACCGACTCGGTCACGGTCTCGCCGGTGATCTCGCCGAGCGCGGCGATCGCGCCCTCTGCATCCATCACGACAGCGTCCGGCGTCATGCCGCACTGTGCAGCGTACAGCGCCGCTTCGCAGCGTTCTGCGGCGCGCGCGCGAGCGCGGCGGCCTGACGGGCGTTTGTGATCAGTGCGCCGTCAAACGCAGTCTCTCCGAAGCCGATGGTGCGCGGAATGAGCGACAGCAGACGGTCCATTCCCTCCCCTGTCTTTGCCGACAGATGAACGATGTGCGCGAACTGCTTTTTGAGCAGCTCCTCGTCGAGCTGCTGCGGCAGATCGGTCTTGTTCAGCACGGCAATCGCACGGTGTCCGGCCGAACGGGCGAGCACGAGCATGTCCTCTTCCCCGATCGCCTTGGAGCCGTCGAACACGGCGAGAATGAGCGCGGACGCAGACGCTTCCGCCATCGCGCGGTCGATACCGGCCTGCTCGACCGGGTCAGTCGTATCGCGCAGTCCGGCCGTATCGGTCACGCGCAGCAGGATCTGGCCGACCTTGACGTTCTCCTCGATGAGGTCGCGCGTCGTGCCGGGAATGTCCGTGACGATGGCGCGTTCGCGGCCGAGCAGCGTGTTCAGCAGCGTCGACTTGCCGGCGTTCGGCCGGCCGAGAATGACGCACGGCACGCCCTCGCGCAGGATACGTCCCCGTTCATAGCTCTCCGCCATGCGGTAGAGCTGACTTGTTGTCTGGTGCAGCAGCGCCGCCGCATCATCGAACAGGATCGGGTCGATGTCCTCGTCCGGAAAATCGACGATCGCGTGGAAATGCGCGACCATGCCGAGCAGCTTGTCGCGCATCTGCTGCACGCTCGAGCCGACCGCACCCATCATCTGCGCCGCAGCGTTCTGCGCGGCTTCGACCGTGCGCGCCGTGATCAGGTCATGTACGGCTTCTGCCTCGGAAAGTCCCATTTTATCGTTCAGAAACGCGCGGCGCGTGAACTCTCCGGCCTCGGCCTGCCGCACGCCGTGCGCGAAAAAGCGCATCGAGCGCCGCGGTCAGGACCGCAGTCGAGCCATGGCACTGAATTTCCGCCATGTCCTCGCCCGTGTAGGTATGCGGTGCGCGGAACACGACCGCGTAGCAGGCATCGAGCAGATGCCCGTTCTTGTCGGAAAGCGTACCGTAAACCAACTTCTGCGAGGCTGCTTCCGCCAGCGGACTGCCGTTTTTCGGAGAAAAGACCGCGCTGACCGCACCGATCGCCTGCGCACCCGATACACGGATGATGCCGATCGGCCCGCCCGATGCGGCAACAGCGGCAATCGTATCATTCATAGATGATACCTCTGCGTTAATGACGATGGCGGCCGCTGTCCGGTGCGATAACAACGCGGCGGTTCGGCTCGGTGCCGGTGGAGTAGGTCGTAACGCCGTTGAAGTCCTGAAGAGCGGCATGGATAATGCGGCGCTCATACGGGTTCATCGGCTCGAGGGTCATCGAGCGGTGGCTCTTGACGACCTTCATCGCCATCTTGCGCGCCAGACGCTCCAGGCTCTCCGAGCGCTTCTCGCGATAGTTTTCGGTATCGACAGACAGACGAACGTGCTCGTCGAGCGCGTTGTTCAGCACGAGCGAGCCGAGATACTGGATCGCGTCGAGCGTATCGCCGCGGCGGCCGATGATCGGGCCCATGTCCGGACCGGACAGCTCGAGGCGCAGCTGGTCGCACTCGGTCTGCGGCAGAACCGTGACCTGACCCTCGACGCCCATCTTCTCCATCAGGCCGAAGATGAACGAGGTCGCAAGCTCCTCTGCCTTCTTCATGCACTCCTCGGAAACCGGATGAGCTCGCGCTCCTTCGGAACGGACGGGTGATCGGGCGCTCCTCGCGCGGGCGGCGCTCACGGCGCGGGCGGTCGCTGCGTTCACGGCGCGGGCGGTCGCTGCGCTCGCGGCGCGGACGCTCGACCTCGAGCTTTTCGGAACAAAATCCGCCGGAGCGGCCTTGACCAGACGCGGCGTGTCGTCCTCGTCGGTGATGGACAGCTTCTGCGGCTTGACAGCCGGCTTTTCTGCCTTCGGCTCGGTCTTTACCGGCTTCGGGCCGGCTTTTCCGCCTTCGGCGCCGGCTTCTTCTCCTCGATGATCTCGGGCGCCTCATAGGTCACGCGGACGCGCGCCGGGGTCGCACCGATGCCGAAAGCCCTTTTTTGCCGTTGTCGAGTACCTCTACGGATACGTCATCGCGGTCAAGACCCAGCTGACGCAGCGCGTTTTCGATCGCTGCATCGCGGTTCTCGCCGGTTGCTTCTAAAAACTTCTGCATGATTACTTGTCCCCCTTCTTTTTCTCACTATGGGACTTCTGCGCACTATGGGACTTCTGCGCAGCGCGGTTTGCCTCGCGCTTCGCCTTTTTCCGCCGCCACACGCTCTGCTTCGGCAGCCTGTTCTGCCTCCTGCCTGCCGCGGATGCGCTTGGTCAGAATGACCTCCTGTACGCAGGTGAATACGTTGTTGAAGATCCAGTAAATGCCGATCGCGCCCGGAAGGATGAACGCAAAGTACAGCGACATCAGCGGCATCAGCATGGTCATCATCTTCATCTGGTTCGCAGCCGCATCGTTGCCCTTGGGCATATTCTGCATCTTCTGCATGATGTAGCTGGAGAGATATGCGGTCAGGCACGACAGGATCAGGGATGATCCAGATCAGGCCAGGTGCTTGATGGACGGGTATCCGCCAGATTAAGGCCGAAAAAAGTTGAAGTCCATCGGGAAGATGCTCTCGCCGTCGGCGAGGCACTTGAGAACGTCGGGCGCGAAATTGCCGGCTGCATCCTTGAATGCGTTCAGCTTTTCCGCGATCACGATCTGTACGGTGTAGTTTGCGCCTGCCAGATTGTCCAGACCGACCAGCTGCGCGAGCTTGATGACCGTCTCGCTGCTCAGGCCGACGATATACTGCAGCGGCTGCTGTACCGCATAGTACAGACCCATCATGATGGGGAGCGGAATGAACTGGGGCAGGCAGCCGCTCATCGGGCTGACGCCGCGGCGTTCATAGAAGCGCCTGGATTTCCTCGTTGAGCTTGGCGCGGTTGTTCGCGTACTTCTTCTGAAGCTGCTGCATCTCCGCGTTGA